>Ga0247831_1000225_pt1 | contig 126443 bp, 127 predicted proteins | sample LaCruzMarch2015__9_FD_192406 | JGI IMG/M metagenome (GOLD analysis project Ga0247831, IMG submission 192406) | Freshwater microbial communities from meromictic Lake La Cruz, Castile-La Mancha, Spain - LaCruzMarch2015_1m | ecosystem: Environmental > Aquatic > Freshwater > Lake | place: Spain...
TACATCCTTGATCTTCCTCATCGGCAACCTTCGCATCTCGCCCCCGTCCACGTCGAAACGCGGCACGATAGGCGGCTTCAGATTGCCCTGCAGGACCTTACACGAGGGCGGCCGGATGCTCGTGGAACAGGTGGCCGGATCGCAATGGAATGGGTGGCCGGATGCTCATGGAATCCGTGGCCGGATCACCGTGGTGCGCGCACTCCGGCGGGGGGCTGTCGAAAAGCGAGCCGGACGTACGAAAGCGAAGCGCATCGCATTGCCGATCGACACGCGCGGCATCGGTGGGCGAAAGCTCGACGCCCCGGATCGACCAGGCCACCGCTGGACCTGCAAGGACCACGGTAACAAGGAGAGCGATTGTTGTCCTGAGCATGAGAACCTCCGTTGTCCGCATCGAGTAGCCGCGCACGGCTGCGGCTTCAATGGGGTTAAAGTGACAAAGGCGCGATGCCGAAGCACCGCGCCTTCATCATGTCGGCAAGTGTCGAAGCTTACTGGGCGAGGCCAGCAGCCTTGCACTCTTCGATGGTGATCAGCGACAGATCGACCGTGGTCACGGCCTGGTCAGTACCGTTCGGCACATCGCTGTCGTCGCCGAGGTCACCGGCGCCATCCGGCTCAGCGGAGCCTTCGGTTGCGGTCGTTTCGGTCGCCATCGACTCCATGTCGACGCTGGAGAGCGTGTTGCACTGCGCCTGCACTTCCGGCAGGTCGGCTTCCGAAACCGACTGCGAGCCGATCATCGTCGGTGCGGCCATCGTGTCCTGCGCAAGAACGCTGGGCGAGGCCAGCATGGCGGCGGTCAGGGCGACGGCGGAAATGATGGAAAGCTTCATTTGTTTCACTCCAGTATGGTTTGGCTTCGTTGAGGCCAGAGGGGTGGGCCTGCCGAATAAACCAAGCGAGTGATGTTTGGTTGCCGATCAAATCTGACGGCGAGAGTGGAACCCTTTGGCGGCCGCAACAATGTCCAAGTCATTGCGGCCGCTACGTATTCCGTTTCGTTACGTGAGTGCTTTCACCTGTTCGCGGGCGGCGTGGAGGATGGGCTCGGTGTAGCCCGAGGGCTGCGCAACGCCTTCGAGGGCGAGGGCGAGGGCGGCCTGGTAGGCGATGGACCGGCTGCCGGCCATCGGCTGGTAGAGCGGATCACCCGCATTCTGGCCATCGACCACCGCAGCCATCTTCTCAAACGAGGCGCGCACCTCGGCTTCGGTCACAAGGCCATGCTTCAGCCAGTTGGCCACCGCCTGCGAGGAGATGCGGCAGGTAGCGCGGTCTTCCATCAGGCCGACATTGTTGATGTCGGGCACCTTGGAGCAGCCGACGCCCTGATCGACCCAACGCACGACGTAACCGAGAATGCCCTGCGCATTGTTGTCGAGTTCGCGCAGGATGGTCGGCTTGTCGAGGGTGGAAGCATCGAGCACCGGCATCGAGAACAGCGCATCGAGGCCCGGCGTCGGCTGGTTGTGGCGGCGCTTCTGCGCTGCGAACACGTCGATCTGGTGGTAGTGGAGCGCATGGAGGGTCGCGGCTGTCGGCGACGGCACCCAGGCGGTGTTGGCGCCGGCGTTCGGGTGACCCGACTTCGCCGCCATCATCGCCGCCATGTCGTCGGGGCGGGCCCACATGCCCTTGCCGATCTGCGCGCGGCCTGAGAACCCGGCAGCGAGGCCGATCAGCACGTTGCGGTCCTCGTAGGACTGGATCCACTTTTCGGCCTTCACGTCGTCCTTGCGGAGCACGGGGCCTGCCAGCATCGAGGTGTGGATTTCGTCGCCGGTGCGATCGAGGAAGCCGGTATTGATGAAGAACACCCGGGCGCGCGCGGCATGGATGGCCGCCTTGAGGTTGGCGGAGGTGCGCCGCTCCTCGTCCATGATGCCGATCTTGATGCTGTTGGGCGCGAGCCCCAGCATCGCCTCGACGGCGCCGAAAATCTCGCAGGCGAACGCGACTTCTTCCGGCCCGTGCATCTTGGGCTTGACGATGTAGATGGCGCCGGTGGTGGAGTTCACCTTGTCGGATAGCGCGCAGAGCACGGTGACGGCCGCGTCCATCAGGCCTTCGCCGATGGCGTTGCCCTCGGCGTCGATCACCGCCTTGGTGGTCATCAGGTGGCCGACATTGCGCACGAGCAGCAGCGCCCTGCCCTTCAGCGTCAGCGGCTGGCCGTAGATGTCCTTGTAGGTGCGGTCAGCATTGAGCTTGCGGGTGACCGGCTTGCCACCCTTCTCGAAGGTGTCCTCGAGCGAGCCGTTCATCAGGCCCAGCCAGTTGCGGTAAACCCCGACCTTGTCCTCGGCATCGACGGCCGCGACGGAGTCCTCACAGTCCTGGATGGTGGTGAGGGCGGACTCGACGATTACGTCGCTGAGGCCGGCGGCGTGGGCCGCGCCGATGGGGCTCTCGGGATCGATGACGAGAATGACATGCAGGCCGTGGTGCTGCAGCAGCAGTTCGCCGCGCTCCTCGGTGCCGCCGTACCCGGCGAACGCCGGTGGCTCCTTGAGAGCGACGCGGCCAGCCGCCGTGTCCGCGACGAACACACGGCGATCGCCTTCCTTCACCACATGATAGCCCGTGACGTCGGCATGGCTGCCCGAAGTCAGCGGCAAGGCGCTGTCGAGAAACTCGGCGGCGCGCTTTACCACGGCGGCGGCGCGGGCGGGATTCAGGCCCTTGCCCGGTGCGAGGTCGCCGTCGCGCGGGATCACGTCGGTGCCGTAAAGCGCATCGTAAAGGCTGCCCCAGCGGGCGTTGGCGGCGTTAAGGGCGTAGCGGGCGTTGCTCACCGGCACGACGAGCTGCGGGCCGCAGATCGATGAAATCTCGGGGTCGAGTCCATCAGTCTCGATGGTGAAATCGGCCGGCTCGGGCACAAGATAGCCGATCTCGCGCAGGAAGGCTTCGTAACCGCCGGGGTTGGCGTTGATAGGGCCGTTGGCGGTGTGCCACTCGTCGATCTGGTGCTGCATCTGGTCGCGCAGCGCGAGGAGTTGCCGGTTCTTCGGGGCGAAGTCGCGGACCAGCCCGGCGAAACCGTCCCAGAACTGCGCGGGCGAAACGCTGGTGCCGGGGATGGCTTCCTGCTCGACGAAATCCACCAGCAGCTGATCGACCTTCAGGCCGGATTTTTCGACGTAGGCCATGTGCAAATCCCTCAAGCTGCCAGTTTGGACTTCTGCGGCTCGCCCATCACGTAAGTTTCCACCACCGCGCGATCGTCGCCGCAGGTCTGCAGCAGGAACAGTTCCTGCTCCAGTGAATCCACGGTTTCCATACGCAGTTTCATCTGCGGTGTCGCGCCGGAATTGAGGACGACGATATCAGCTTCCTTGCCCAGCTCGAGCGTACCGATGCGGCCATCGAGGCTCATCGCCCGGGCGTTGCCGAGGGTCATGTGGTAGAACGAGCGGAAGGGCGTGAGGCGCTGGCCGCGCAGCTGCATCACCTTGTAGCCCTCGTCCATGGTCCGCAGCATCGAGTAGGAACTGCCGCCGCCCACATCGGTGGCGGTGGCGATCCGGACGCCGTGCTGGTGCTGGCGCTCGTAATCGAACAGGCCCGAGCCGATGAACAGGTTCGAGGTCGGGCAGAACACTGCCACCGACCGCGTCTCGGCGATCACCTGAGTCTCCCGGTGGCTCAAATGGATGCAGTGGCCGAGCAGCGTCTTCGGGCCGAGCAGGTGGAACTTCTCGTAGATGCCGACATAGTCGCCGTAGTTCGGATAGAGCTCGTTGGCGAAGGCGATCTCGGCGAGGTTCTCGCTGACATGGGTCTGGATGTGGAGGTCGGGGAACTCCCGCGCCAGCGCCTCCGTCATCGCCATCTGCTCGTGCGTCGAGGTGATGGCGAAGCGCGGCGTGATGGCGTAGTGGGCGCGACCCTTGCCGTGCCACTTCGCAATGCCGGCTTTCGTGTCGTCGTAACCCGATTGCGGCGTGTCGCAGAGGCCGGGCGGGGCGTTGCGATCCATCATCACCTTGCCACCGACCATCAGCATGTTGCGCTTTTCGGCCTCCGAGAAGAACGCATCGACCGATTGCGGGTGCACCGAGCAGTAGGCGGCGGCCGTGGTGGTGCCGTGGCGGACCAGTTCGTCGAAGAAGCGGCTGGCGATGCGGGTGGCGTGGTCGAGATCGCCGAACTTCTGCTCCTCGACGAAGGTGTAGGTGTTGAGCCACTCGAGCAGCGCCCCGGCATAGGCGCCGATCACCTGCATCTGCGGGAAATGGATATGCGGGTCGATGAAGCCGGCCATGATGAGGTTCGGCCGGTGGTCGATGATCCGGGCATCCGGGGCGTGGGCGCCATCGAACGCCCCCATCCGGACGATGACGCCGTTCTCGACTTCCACCGCGCCATCCTCGATGTAGCGATAGGAGCCGTGGTCGTCGCGGCCCTGCGGCTCGCTGACGAAGCTCAGGACGCGGCCGCGCAGGATGCGACGGCTCAATTGCTACCGTCCCGGAACCACGCGACCAGCAGCGCCCGCTCGTCGGGGGTCATCTCGGTGACATTACCGGGCGGCATGGCGTGGCTGTAGCCGGCCTGGATCGCCACCTGCTCGCCGTAGTTGGCGACCGCGACGGGGTTGTCGAGGATGACGTTCTTGGGCGGCTGCAGGATGCCCATGAAATCGGGCTCGGCGGTGTGGCACATCGAGCAGCGCGAGATGACGGTGTTCGATGCCTCCTCGAAATGCGGCGAGGTCATCAGCAGGCTCGCCTGCGGCGACGGCAGGCTCTCGGCGCCGGTCGGCAGCTTCGGGCCGCTCGACAGCCAGGCGCAGAGGACGAAGATCACCACCACCAGCGGCCACACCCAGTGCGGGTTGCCCTTGCGGCCATGGCGGCTGTTGAAGAAGTGCCGGATCAGCACGCCTTCGAGGAAGATCAGGCAGGCGATGACCCAGTTCCACTCGGTGGCGAAGGCCAGCGGGTAGTGGCTCGAGAGCATGAAGAAGATGACGGGCAGCGTCAGGTAGTTGTTGTGAAGGCTGCGCTGCTTGGCGATCTTGCCGTACTTGGCATCGGGCGTGCGGCCCGCCTTGAGGTCGGCGACGACGATCTTCTGGTTGGGGATGATGATCATCGCGACGTTCGCCGCCATGATGGTGGCGGTGAAGGCGCCCATGTGCAGCATCGCGGCGCGGCCGGTGAAGAGCTGCGTGTAGATCCAGCTCATCGCCACCAGCACGGCGAACAGCACCAGCATCAGGCCGGTGGTGGAGTTGCCGATCGGGCTCTTGCAGAGCGTGTCGTAAATCAGCCAGCCCAAGACGATCGAACCCATCGACAGCGCGATGGCACCCCAGGCGGGGATGTCGAGCACGTGGCGGTCAATCAGGAACAGGTCGGCGCCGAAATAGTAGACGACGATCAGCAGCATAACGCCGCTGAGCCAGGTGGCGTAGCTCTCCCACTTGAACCAGGTCAGGTGTTCGGGGAGGAAGTCGGGCGCCACCAAGTATTTCTGGATGTGGTAGAAGCCGCCGCCATGCACCTGCCACTCCTCGCCATGCGCGAGCGGCGGCAGGCTTGGCGTCTTGCGCAGGCCGAGGTCGAGCGCGATGAAGTAGAAGCTGGAACCGATCCAGGCGATGGCGGTGATCACGTGCGTCCAGCGCACCGCGAAACTCAGCCATTCCCAGAAGATCGCATAATCGGTCATTCGGCTGCCCCTGCAGTCTGCGTAATCTCTATGCCCTGCACGAACCAGTCCATACGCGCCAGTTCGTCCTGCCCGAGTGAGTCACCCTCGGCGACGCGCAACACGCCCGACTGGTCGTGGATGGGGCCGGCGAAGACGTCGAGTGAACCGTCGGCGTATCCGGCACTGACGCGCCCCGCCTCTGCGGCAACTTCGGTCGGCACGGCATCACTGAATGGTGCGATGCCCAACGCTCCCTCCGCAAGTCCGAGCGAAGTGCCGGCGCTCGTCCAGGTGCCATCGAGCAGCGCCCGTGTGCGCGCGACGTAGTATCCGCCCCACAGGCTTTCGATGGCTGTCAGTTGCGCCCCTGGCGCGTAGGCGGACAGGTCGACGCCCTGGCCGAAGCCAAGCAGGCCAAGTCTTTCCAGCGCTTGCAGAGCAGCTGGACTGTCGGTTTCGGTGGCGACGACGTCGGCCCCTTGCCGGGCCAGCACGTCAATCGCTGCCGTCTCCGATGGCGGGTCGAACCAGGCGTCGATGAAGGTGAGGCTCATCCTGACGTCGGGCCGCTGGCGCTGCGCCGCGAGCAGGAAGGCATTGGCGCTGCTGACCACCTGCGGCAGGCGGTAGGAGCCGAGGTAGCCGATCCGGCCGCTGCGGCTCATCATGCCGGCGATGCTGCCCATGACCGCTCGCCCCTCGTGCGGGCGCAGGTCGTAGGTCGCGACATTGTCGGTCCGCACGCTGCCGCCACACACCTCGAAACTGACCATTGGAAACTCGCGCGCGACTTCCAGCACCTGCTGCTCATAGCCGCTCGAGGCGGCGAAGATCAGCTGGTAGCCCTGCTGCGCCAGGTCGCGGACCGCCGGAATGGCGGAGGCATCCTCGCTGGTGTCGGGCACGGCGATCGCCTGTACCCGGTCGCTCAGTTCGACCTCCACTGCGGCACGGCCGCGCTCGTGCGCCAGCGCCCAGCCATAGTCGCCGATTGGGCCGGGCAAGACGAAGGCAACGCGGAGCCGTTGCTGAGCCGAGGCTGGACGGCTGACCAGCGGCATGATCGCGGCGGCGAGGCCCGCGCCGAGCAGCGTACGGCGATTGAGAACGTCCATCGGGCCCTCCCGCGACGAGCGGTCCGGGGCGAGTAAGGTCCCGCCCCGAACCACGGTATTACTCGATGACCTCAACGCCTTCGACGTACGTCTGCATGCTAAGCAGGAAGCCGTCGTCAGGGGTGACGCCGGCTGCGACGAACTCACCACCATCCCTGTCCTTGAGCGGGCCGGTGAAAATGTGGAAGGAGCCGTCGATCTGGCCGTTCTTGACAACGTCCGCAGCGGCCTGCACTTCGGCTGGTACGTTGGCGTTGTACGGGGTGATCACCACGCCGCCATCCGCCATGCTCTCCCACGGCTGGGCCGAGACCCAGGTACCGGCAATGACAGCTTCGGCGGTCTTGATGTAGTGCGGCCCCCAGTCGTCGACGATCGAGGTCAAGCACTGCGTCGGGCCGAACGCGGACATGTCGGAGGCCTGGCCGAAGCACGGGACGCCCAGTCGCTCGCACAGCTCGACCGGTGCCGGCGAGTCGGTGTGCTGGGTGATGACGTCACAACCCTGGTCGATGAAGGCCTGAGCCTGCGCGCCTTCCTTTGCCGGGTCGAACCAAGTCGACAGATATGCGGCCTTGAGGACGAAGTTCGGGTTCACCTTGCGGGCGGCGATGACGAAGGCATTCATACCCATCACCACTTCCGGGATCGGGAAGGAGGCGATGTAGCCTGCGACGCCAGACTTCGACATATGCCCGGCGATCGTGCCGATAACGGCACGGCCTTCGTAGAAGCGGGCGTTGTAGGTGCCCAGGTTCGGGCCGGTCATGTAACCGGTGCAGTGCTCAAAAATCACGTCCGGGAACTCGGCGGACACTTTCACTGCGGCCTCCATGTGGCCGAACGTCGTGGCGAAGATCAGCTTGTGGCCCTGTTGGGCGAGCTCGCGCAGTACGCGCTCGACATTGGGGCCGGCCTCGCCGACATTCTCAACCTTGGTGACCTCGACCTTGTCGCCGAGGGCGGCGGCGAGAGCATTGGCGCCCTGGTCGTGGGCATAGGTCCAGCCATAGTCGCCGGGGACGGCGAGGTAAGCGAAGCCGACCTTCAGCTTTTCCTGGCCGAAGGCGAGGCCGGGCAGCGCCGGCAGCGCGGCGAGCGCGAGGCCGCCCTTGAGGATGGTACGACGAGTTGCCATGGTCATGATCTTTTCTCCTGCATGACGAGTTCGGTAAGTCACTCTCGGTTTGGCGGTAGCCACCGCTCAGGCCGGGGGTATGAACGGCCTGCCGAGGCAGGCCGGCGCGCCACTGCTGGATCGGCGCAAAGAGATGACGACGAGCACGATGATGGTGGCGAGGTAGGGCAATGCCGCCCAGAACTCACTGGGCAGCGCCGAGAACACGCCCCCCGCCGCCTTGGCATGGACCTCGAGCGTCATCACCGCACCGAAGATGTAGGCGCCCAGCAGCAAGCGGAATGGCTTCCACGCCGAGAACACCACCAGCGCAAGCGCGATCCAGCCGCGCCCGGCGGTGAGGCCCTCAGCCCAGATCGGTGTCAGCACCAGCGAGAACATCGAGCCGGCGACGCCCGCCATAGCGCCGCCGAAGGCCACCGCCATGTAGCGCACGCCGATCACCGAATAGCCGATCGAGTGGGCGCTGAGGTCGTTCTCGCCAACCGCTCGCAGGATCAGCCCCGCCCGCGTGCGCCTGAGGAACCATGCGATTGCGGCGCACATGAACAGCGAGAAATAGACGAGCGGCGAGTAGCCGAAGATCACCCGCCAGATTGGATGAGTCGCCAACTCCGTCGGGAACAACTGGGTAAAGGCCACCACCGTCTTGCCCAGGAAGGCTTTGCCCGCCAGCGCCGAAAACCCACCGCCGAAAATGGTTAGGGCCAGACCCGTCGCCACCTGATTGGCGGAAAGCGTAAGCGTCAGCACGGCGAAGATCATCGAGACCAGCGCGCCGGCGACGGCCGCCGCCAGTACGCCCAGGTACGGACTGCCCGACAGCGACGTGACCGCGAACCCGGTCACCGCCCCGATTAGCATCATGCCTTCGACGCCGAGGTTCAGGACGCCTGCCTTCTCCACCACCAGTTCGCCGAGGCCGGCCAGCAGGATGGGCGTCGCGACCAGCACGATGGCGAAGACGATGGCGACGAGGAACTCCGGGGTCATGTCGCCCCTCCCGCCACCCGGGCCGACGTCGACCGGATGCGGTACCGCACAAAGACGTCGCCCGCGAGCAGGAAGAACAGCAGCATACCTTGAAATATGCCAGTCGCAGCGCTGGGCAGGCCAAGCGTCGTCTGCGCCACCTCGCCCCCGACATAGGAAATGGCGAGCACCAGGCCGGCGATGACGCAGCCGAACGGGTTCAGCCGACCGAGGAACGCGACGATGATGGCGGTGAAGCCGTAGCCGGTCGGGAAGGCCGGAACCAGTTGCCGAAACGGCCCCGCCGCCTCCAGAACGCCGGCGAGCCCGGCAAGTCCGCCTGACACCAGCATCACCAGCCACACCGTGCCGTTGGCCGAAAAGCCACCGTGTCGCGCCGCATTGGGCGCCGATCCGACGACCCGGACCTGGAAGCCGAACACCGAGCGCCCCATGACGAAAAAAGCGATCATGGCCACGGTGAGCGCGATCGGTACGCCCCAGTGCAGGATGGTCCCCGGCCACAGGTACGGCAGCGACTGGCTCGCAGTGAACAGCGAGGTGCGCGGGAAGCCGAAGGCCATCGGGTCCTTCCACGAGGTGCGCAACAGGTAGTAAAGCAGCTGCACGATCGCGTAGTTGAGCATCAATGTGGTCAGGATCTCGTTGACTTCGAAACGAGTCTTGAGGAAGGCCGGGATTGCTGCCAGCGCCATGCCAGCCAACACGCCGCAGACGAGCATCGTCGGCAGGATCCATGGGCCCTGCATCTTCATCGTGAGGAGCACCACGGCTGTGCCGCCTAGCGCCCCTGCCACATACTGGCCCTCTGCCCCGATGTTCCAGACATTGGCGCGATAAGCGATGGACAGGCCGACGGCGATGATGATCAGCGGCGCTGCCTTCACCCCCAGATCCTGCCATTTCAGCGGATTGGTGATCGGCCTCGTGAAGATCTCGAGCACTGCGCCAATGCCGTCATAGCCCAGCGCCGAGAACAGCAGAGCGCCCACCAGCATGGTGAGCAGCACCGACAGCGCCGGTGCGAGGTAGAGCGCTGCCTGGCTTGGCTTGGGCCGCTTCTCAAGACGAAACTGCACGTGTTCCCCCTGCCCCAGTATGGCTATCCGTCCCCGTGCCATGCAAGCCGCCCATGAGGAGGCCGATTTCGTGGATGTCGGCGCCGGCGACCTGCATCGGCTTCGACAGGCGGCCGCCATTGATCACCGCCAGCGTGTCGCAGAGCGACAGCAGCTCGTCGAGGTCCTGGCTGATGACGACGATGGCGGAACCCTGCGCCGCCAGGTCGACCAGCGCCTGGTGGATGGCGGCTGCGGCACCCGCGTCGACGCCCCAGGTCGGCTGGCTGACCACCAGCACGCCGGGCTTCTGCATGATCTCGCGGCCCATGATGTATTTCTGCAGGTTGCCGCCCGACAGCGAGCCCGCCAGCGAACCCGGCCCCTGCGCCTTGACCGCGAACGAGGTGATGACCTCGCCGGCATAGGTCCTGGCCGCGCCCGAGTTGATCAATCCGCCCTGCACCATGCCGAGCCGGTCGCGGGCGGTGAGGATGGTGTTGTCGCTGAGGCTGAAATCCGGCACGGCCGCGTGGCCGTTCCGCTCCTCCGGGACGCTCGCCATACCCTTGAGCCGGCGCTGCTTGGCGGTGAGGCGTCCGACGCGCGCGCCATCGACGGAGATGGCGTCGGCATCCGATGACGGCGCTTCGCCCGACAGCGCCAGCAGCAGCGCGTTCTGGCCGTTGCCGGCGACCCCGGCGATGCCGAAGATTTCGCCCGCCCGCGCCGTGAAGGTGATGTCGCTGAGCGTGATGCCGAACGGCCCGATACCCGGCAGGTTCAGGCGGTTGACGATCAGCCGCTCCTGCCCGAACGAGCGGCCGGCGGGCTTCCTGATCTCCTTGAGACCGGCGCCGATCATCTTTTCGGCCATCGAGCGGCTGGTCTCGACCTTGGGGTCGCAGGTGTCGACCAGCTTGCCGCCGCGGAGGATGGTCGCGGTGTCGCACAGCGCCTTGATCTCGTGCAGCTTGTGCGAAATGTAGAGGATCGAGCAGCCCTCGCTCGCCAGCTTGCGCAGCACCACGAACAGCTGCTCCACCTCCTGCGGGGTGAGCACCGACGTCGGCTCATCCATGATGAGGAGGCTGGGGTTCAGCAGCAGGGCGCGCACGATCTCGATGCGCTGCCGCTCGCCGACCGACAGGGTGGAAACGGTGCGGTGCGGATCGAGCAACAGGCCGTATTGCTGCATCACGGCGCGGATTTTCGCTTCGAGCTCGCGCTGCGGCACCCTGGTATCGAGCCCGAGCGCGATGTTTTCCAGCACCGTCATGGCGTCGAACAGGCTGAAGTGCTGGAACACCATGCCGATGCCCAGCTTCCGCGCGGCCTTGGGGTTGGCGACGGTGATGGCTTGGCCGTTCCAGCGGATCTCGCCGGCGTCGGGCTGCATGATGCCGTAGATCATCTTGACGAGGGTGGACTTGCCCGCCCCGTTCTCGCCGAGCAAGGCGTGGATTTCACCCGGCTTGACGGCGAAGCCGACATTGTCGTTGGCCAGCACGCCGGGAAAGCGCTTGGTGATGCCGGTGAGCTCGAGGCGGGGAACTGCGCTAGTCTGCAACAACGGCTCCCGACTTCGTGGTGACCTGCCGCGTGTTCACAATGACTTCCCGCTGGCCAACATGGACCATAATTTCAGCCGCCGCCAGCGCCGCAATCACCTCGGGACGCTTGTCTCCCATGCCATCCGGGAAGGCCTTGCCGCCGATCGGCAGCACCAGCGTGTCGAGTGCGGCGGCCGGGTAGCCCTCTTCGAGGTACCAGGAGCGGAAGCGGGCGCGCTTCGTCTTCGAGCCGACCATGCCGACATAGGGCGCATCGGCCCGCCGCAGCGCTTCGGCGCCGATGAGGAAGTCGAGGGCGTGGTCGTGGGTGAGGATGACGTAGGACGAGCCAACGGGTGCCGCGCGCACCAAGGCTTCGGGCATCGGCACCGCGTGGGTGGTGACGTTCGCCGGCAGGTCGGTGAGTTCGTCGGGGCGGGTATCGACGACGTGGACATGAAGCGGCAGGGCTGACAGCGCTCGCGCCAGCGCATGGCCGACATGGCCGGAACCGAACAGGTAGATGTGTGGGCGGGCGGCAAGTTCGTTCGCGATCCGCGCCTTGAGTTGCGCGACGGTGGCGTCATCCAGCCGCCGGAGCGCCACATCGACGCGACCGCCGCAGCATTGGCCGATCTCCGGGCCCAGCGGGATGTCGAGATCGTCGGAATGCTCGCCGTTGCGCAGCACCTGCCGGGCGCGGTCGATGACCATGTATTCGAGCGCCCCGCCGCCGATGGTGCCGGTTTGGCCGGTTGCCGAGACCAGCATGAAGGCGCCGGCCTCGCGGGGGGATGAGCCGCGAACGGCGGATAGCTCGGCGATGATGACAGATGTGACACTGCCGGCGCGTGCGAGGAAGCTGTCGATGGTGGCGGCGGTGAGGGTCATGGGTGGGAGTGCCCTTGGGCCGACGGTACTGCGTACCCCCTCCCTACCTTCGCTAGGCGCTGAAGCGCCAAGCTGCGGTACCCTCCCCGCAAGGGGGAGGGTAGCCGTTTGTCGATAGAGCGGTGATCAAGCGACATCGTCACCGCCCCCCTTGCGGGGGAGGTAGCGCAGCTAGTCGCAAAGCGACGTAGCGAAGCTAGGAGGGGGGTGCGCGCCCACGTCACTTGTTGAGTACCCGCATCCGCTCCACCGCCATCAGCACCCGCTCGGGCGTCGCCGGCATGTCGAGGGCGGGGTCGGCCTTGTAGTCGGCTACCGACGCCACGGCCATCGCCAGCGCTTCGACCACCGAGTAGCCCAGCACCAGCGGCGGTTCGCCGACGGCCTTGGAGCGCCCGATTGCCGGCTCCTGGTTCACCGACCACTCGGCGAGGGTGACGTTGAAGATCGGCGGCACGTCGGAGGCGAGCGGGATCTTGTAGGTCGAGGGGGCGTGGGTGCGGAGCTGGCCCTTCTGGTCCCACCACAGTTCCTCGGTGGTGAGCCAGCCCATGCCCTGCACGAAGCCGCCTTCCACCTGTCCGATATCGATCGCCGGGTTCAGCGAGCGGCCGACATCCTCGTGCACATCGGCGCGCTCGACCTGATACTCGCCGGTGAGCGTGTCGATGGTCACCTCGGAGCACGCCGCGCCATAGGCGAAGTAGTAGAAGGGCCGGCCGGTGCCATTGGCCCGGTTCCAGTGAATCTTCGGCGTCATGTAGAAGCCGGCGGCTGAGAGCTGCACCCGGTTCATCCAGCAGCTGGTGGCGAGCTCGCCGAACTCGACAAACTGCTGGCCGCAGCGGATGCCGCCGAACTCCCACGCCACTTCGTGCGGCTCGACCTCGTACATTTTCGCGGCATGCGCGGCCATGCGCGCCTTGATCTGGTTGCAGCCATCGAGCGCCGCCATGCCGTTGAGGTCGGTGCCCGACGAGGCCGCCGTCGCCGAGGTGTTCGGCACCTTGCCGGTGTTGGATGCGGTGATCTTCACCTTGTCGAGCGGGATGCCGAAGGCGTCGGCCACCACCTGCGCCACCTTGATGTGGAGCCCCTGCCCCATCTCGGTGCCGCCATGGCTCAGATGCACCGAGCCGTCGCGATAGACGTGGATCAGCGCGCCGGCCTGGTTGTGCCAGGTCGCGGTGAACGAGATGCCGAACTTAACCGGGATGAGCGCGATGCCCTTTTTCAGCACCCGGCTGGTCTTGTTGAAGGCGAGCACCGCGGCGCGGCGGGCCTGATAGTCCGACGACTTTTCGAGGTCGTCGACCACCCGGTGGATGACGTTGTCCTCCACCGTCTGGTGGTAGGGCGTGATGTTGTCGGTGTCGGTGCCGTAGAAATTACGCTTACGCACTTCGAGCGGATCGAGGCCGAGGTCGTAGGCGATGTGGGCGATCCAGCGCTCGGCCGCGACGATGCCCTGCGGGCCGCCGAAGCCGCGGAAGGCGGTGTTCGACACCGTGTTGGTATAAAGCGGCAGCGAGTTCACCCGCACCGCCGGATACCAGTAGGCATTGTCGGCGTGGAACAGGGCGCGGTCGGTGACGGGGCCGGAGAGATCGGCCGAGAAGCCGGCGCGGGCCGCGTAGGTGGCGGTCACCGCCTCGATCTTGCCGTCCGAATTGTAGCCGACATCGTAGTCGACAACGAAGTCGTGGCGCTTGCCGGTGATCTGGAAATCGTCGTCGCGGTCGGGACGGATCTTCACCGCCTTGTTGAACTTCTTGGCCGCAACCGCTGCCACGGCAGCGAAAAGGTTGCCCTGCGTTTCCTTGCCGCCGAAGCCGCCGCCCATGCGGCGCATGTTCACGGTGACCGAGGCGTGCGGGATGCCGAGCACCTGCGCCACCATCACCTGGATTTCGGTCGGGTGCTGGGATGAGACCTGCAGGGTGAGTTCGTCGTCCTCGCCGGGGATGGCGAGCGCGATCTGGCTTTCGAGGTAGAAATGCTCCTGCCCGCCGATCACCACCTTGCCCTTGGCCCGGCGTTCGGACTTCGCCAGCCCGGCCTCGACATCGCCGCGCTCGAGCTTCAGCGGCTCGGTGACGAGCTTGCCGCCGGCGATCATCGCCGCTTCGACATCGGTGACGTGCGGCAGGTCGCGATACTCGATCCGCGCCAGCTTCGCGGCCCGACGGGCAGCTTCGCGCGTCTCGCCGATGACGGCAAAGATCGGCTGGCCCCAGTAGTGCACCTTGGTTTCGGCGAGCACCGGCTCGTCGTGCTTGTGCACGGAGCTGACGTCGTTCTCGGACGGGATGTCGGCATGGGTCAGCACCCCCACGACGCCCGGGGCGGCGCGGACCGCATCGAGATCGACCGAGGCGAGCTCGGCATGGGCGCGGGTGGAAAGCCCGAGATAGGCGTGCAGCAGCCCTTCGGGCTCGGCCAGGTCATCGATGTAGTCTGCCCGGCCCGCCACCTGCTTGATGGCGGAATCGTGCGGGGTGGAAACGTGCAGCGGCGAGCCGGTGACGATGGGGGTCAGCTTGTTCATTCCAACTCCCCGGCCAATGTTTCACCCCACCCTAGCTCCGCTAGCCCGCTGCGCGACCAAGCTGCGCTACCCTCCCCATCGAGGGGAGGGAGACGCCGTTGGTTGCCCGTGGCCACTGGCCTCCCTCCCCCTTGTGGGGAGGGTAGAGGAGCTTGCGAATGTAATGAGCTAGCGCAGCTAGGGTGGGGGTACACGACGCTCATCATGCCACCTCCCGCTTCAGCCGTTCGCCCTCGCCCGTCGTTTCGAAGAAGAAGCGGCGGAGGAGGTTCTGGGCGGCGAGGAGGCGGTACTCGGCGCTGGCGCGCATGTCGGTGAGCGGCTGGTAGTCGGTGGCGAAGGCGGGGATGGCGGCTTCGATGGTGGCGATGGTCCACGGCTGGCCGACCAGCGCCGACTCGATGGCAGCCGCGCGCTTCGGCGTTGCAGCCATGCCGCCGAAGGCGACGATGGCGCTCTCGACTAAGCCGCCGACGATCTTCACCCGGAAGGCTCCGCAGAGGGCCGAGATATCCTCATCCTTGCGCTTGCTGATCTTGTAGCAGGCCAGCAGTTCGTCCGCCGGCAGCACCGGCACCGTGACGCTCTCGACGAACTCGCCGGGCTGCCGGTCCTGCTTGCCGTAGGCGATGAAGTAGTTTTCGAGCGGCACCGTGCGCCGCGCCCCGCCCTGGTTGAGCGTCACCGTCGCGCCGAGCGCGATGAACGGCGGCGGCGTGTCGCCGATCGGCGAGCCGTTGGCGATGTTGGCGCCGATGGTCCCGGCATTGCGCACCTGGTCGCCGCCGATCCGGTCCCAGAGTTCGAGCAGTTGCGGGTAGCGCGCCGCGATGGTCGGCCGGGCCGCGGTATAGGTGACGCCGGCGCCGAAGGTGATCGTGTCGCCCGCGTCGACGATCCGATCCAGCCCCGGCACCTCGCCGATGAAGATCATCGGGCCGATGTCGCGCATGAACTTGGTGACCCAGAGGCCGACGTCCGTAGCACCCGACACGAGCGTGGCCGAGGGATGCTCGGAATAGACGGCTGCGAGATCGTCAACCGAGGCGGGGATGATCACCCGGTCCTTGCCGCTGCCGATATCGACGCGCAGGCCGTCGCGCAGGGCTTTCACCCGCGCCGTGATGCTCTCGCGCTCCAAAACCAGCGGATCGTTCGCCGCCTCGCCGTAGGAGGAGATCGCCTTGACCGCCCGGACGATCGGTGAGTAGCCGGTGCAGCGGCAGAGGTTGCCCTGCAGCGCCTTTTCGATGGCAAAGCCGTTGGGCTGCGGCTCCCGCATCCACAAGCCGTACAACGACATCACGATGCCGGGCGTGCAGAAGCCGCACTGGCTGCCGTGGAAATCCACCATCGCCTGCTGCACCGGATGCAGCGGGCCGTTGGCGGCGCTCAGATGCTCCACCGTCACCACATGCGCGCCATCGAGCGAGCCGACGAAGGCGATGCAGGCGTTGATCGATTCGTAGACCAGCTCATCGCCGCTGAGGCGGCCGACCAGCACGGTGCAGGCCCCGCAATCGCCCTCGGCGCAACCTTCCTTCGAGCCCTTCAGCCGCTTGTCGAGGCGGAGATAGTCGAGCAGCGTCCGCGTCGCCGAAATCTCGGTCAGCGCGATGTCCTCGTCGTTGAGGATGAAACGGAGCGCGTTGCGCGATGTGGTCATTCAGCTGCCCCGGTAGGTCGAGTAGCCGAAGGGCGAGCAGAGCAGCGGCACATGGTAATGGGAATTCTCGCTGATGACGAAGCGCACCGGCACCGTGTCGAGGAACTGCCGGCTCATGTCGACGCCCATGCGCTCGAAATACTGCCCGACATGGAAGGTGAGTTCAAAGCTGCCCGGATGGAACCGGTCGCCTTCCAGCAGCGGCTGGTCGACGCGACCATCGGCATTGGTCAGCCCGGTCCATACATGGTGGGTATGGTCGCCGTGCACCATAAGGAGATCGATCCGCATCCCCGCGGCCGGCTTGCCGTGAGTCGTGTCGAGCACGTGCGTCGTCAGGCGTCCAGCACCCGCCATAGTTTTCGTCCTTTTGCCCGCCCCGTCGAGTCGCGCCACTGAGACAGGCACGTCCTCAAGAATGCCCGACTATTGAGCAAATCGGTGTCGGGCGAAAGAGGGTTCCCGACGGTTTTTTACCAACTGGTCCACTTTTGCGCACCTTGCCCGGACCATGCCCGGTCGGCCATAAACTTTGACAGCTGATACCCGGAGTGCACCCATGCGTTACCCCCGCAACATGCAGGGCTACGGCCCCAATCCGCCCCACGCCCAGTGGCCGGGCGGCGCCAACGTGGCGGTGCAGTTCGTGCTCAACTACGAGGAGGGCGGCGAGAACAACGTGCTGCACGGCGATGCCGCCTCGGAGGCATTCCTGGTCGACGTGATCGGCGCGGTGCCGTGGCAGGGCAAGCGGCACTGGAACGTCGAGTCGATGTACGAGTACGGCGCCCGCGCCGGCTTCTGGCGGCTGCACCGGCTGTTCACCAGCCTCAACCTGCCGGTCACCGTCTACGGCGTCGCCACCGCGCTGCAGCGCGCCCCGGAGCAGACCAAGGCGATGCTCGATGCCGGCTGGGAAATCGCCAGCCACGGGCTCAGGTGGATCGACTATCGCGACCACGATATCGAGCACGAGCGTCAGGACCTGCACGAAGCGATCAGGTTGCACACCGAAGTGGTCGGCACCCGCCCCACCGGCTGGTATTGCGGCCGTACGTCGATCAACACCGTCGACCTCGCTTCGGAGGAAGGCGGCTTCACCTACGTTTCCGACACTTACGACGACGACCTGCCCTACTACCGGGAACACATGGGCGCGCCGCAGTTGATCATCCCCTACTCGCTCGCCACCAACGACATGCGCTTCACCACCGCATCGGGCTTCGCCAATGGCGAGGAGTATTTCCAGCTGCTCAAGGACACGTTCGATGTGCTGTGGGACGAGGGCGAGGCCGGTTCGCCCAAGATGATGTCGATCGGGTTGCACTGCCGCCTCGTCGGCATGCCGGGGCGGTTCGCGGGGCTGAAGCGCTTCGTCGACTACATCCTTGGCAAGCAGAAGGTGTGGGTGGCCAAGCGCATCGACATCGCCGAGCACTGGATCGCCACCAACCCCTGGGTCAAGCCGGCACTCGAACCCTCGAAGCTCGCCTATGACGATTTCAGCCAGCTGTTCGGCAACGTCTTCGAGCACTCCGAATGGATCGCGGAGCGCGCCTTCAAGCGCGAGATGGGGCCGGTGCACGACACGGCGACCGGACTGCACGCGCTGATGACCCAGGTGTTCCGCGCCGCCTCCGATGAGGAAATGCTCGGCGTGCTGAATGCGCACCCGGACCTCGCCGGAAAGCTTGCTGCGGCGAAGCGGCTGACGGCGGCATCGGAGGCCGAGCAGCACAGCGCCGGGCTGGATGCGCTGACCGACGCCGAGCGGACGAGGTTCGGGGAGCTGAACGGCGCCTATGTGGAGAAGCACGGCTTCCCGTTCATCATCGCGGTCCGCGACAACACCAAGGCGCAGATCATGGCCGCGATGGAGCAGCGGGTAGCCAATGATCGGGAGACGGAGTTTGCGACCGCCTGCAAGCAGGTCGAGCGCATCGCCGAGCTGCGGATACGCGCGATTCTGGGGGCCTGACGGCGCCCTACTCCAGCCGGCGGGAAAACTCAACCCAACGAGGAGACCACCTATGCCCAAGATGATGCCGTGCCTGTGGATCGACGACCGCATCGAGGAGATGGTGAACTTCTACGTCGCCACCTTCAAGGACGCCGAGATCCACTCGAAGACACCCGGCCCCGGCGGCAGCGTGTTGACCATGCATTTCCGTATCAAGGACCAGGAGTTCATGGCGCTGAACGGCGGCCCCGGCCCGCGGTTCAAGTTCAACGAGTCGATCTCGTTCACCGTCGACTGCGAGGATCAGGCGGAGATCGACCAGTACTGGAACGCGCTCACCGCCGATGGCGGCGAGGAATCGATGTGCGGCTGGCTCAAGGACAAGTATGGGCTGAGCTGGCAGATCGTCCCCAACAACGCCATGAGCGTCCTCTGGGACTCCGCCAACCCCGAGGGCGCCGCGCGGGCGCAGCAGGCGATGTTCAAGATGCGCAAGCTGGTGTTCGCCGACCTGCAGGCGGCTTACGCCGGCAAGTAGGCGACGTCAGTGTGCCGTGGGCGGCGAGTCGTCATCGGGCTCGCCGCTCTCCCAGGCAATGGACGTATCGCCCTCGGAGCGGGAGCGGCCGAGCAGCCGGTCGAGCCACTCGCGGAAATGCCGGCCGGCTTCCTCGAAGGCCAGGGGGTCGATCAGCGGTTGGTGCTCGGGGGCGGGACGTGTGCTCATGCCGCCGATGCTGCGCTTCAATTCTAAAGGATTCCTGACCCGAACCGCTACTTCTCGAGCGGCACACCCCCTGTCGCACGCCGGCGATTTCGCTATAGGGTGACTGAACTTTACCGAGAAGTTCCACGAGTCACATGGCCCCCACCACCTACGCCAGCCCGATTGCCGGGTTGCCGCCACAGAGCGCGCTCCACACCGGGCGCGCCATCTTCACCGAGTCTTACGCCGTCATTCCGCACGGGGTGATGCGCGACATCGTGACGAGCTACCTGCCGCACTGGAGCGAGACGCGCGCCTGGGTCATCGCCCGGCCGATGACGGGTTTCTCGGAGACCTTCTCGCAGTACATCATGGAAGTGTTTCCGGGCGGCGGCAGCCAGCGGCCGGAAGGCAGTCCCGAGGCGGAGGGCATCCTGTTCGTCGTCGAGGGGTTCGCGACACTCGTCGTCGACGGCAAGTCGCACACGCTCCGGCCCGGCGGCTACGCGTACCTTCCACCGGGCTGCAACTGGACACTGGGCAACAAGGGCGAAGTCCCCACCCGCTTCCACTGGGTGCGCAAGCGCTACGAGGTGGTCGAGGGCATCGACATCCCGGCCGCCTTCGTCGCCAACGAGCAGGACGAGCCGGTGGTGTGGATGCCCGACACCAACAGGACCTGGGGCACCACCCGCTTCGTCGATCCCACCGACCTGCGGCACGACATGCACGTCAACATCGTGACGCTCGAGCCGGGCGCCGTCATCCCGTTCGAGGAGACGCACGTGATGGAGCACGGCCTCTACGTGCTCGAAGGCAAGGCCGTGTACCGGCTCAATCGCGACTGGGTGGAGGTCGAGGCAGGCGACTTCATGTGGCTGCGCGCCTTCTGCCCGCAGGCCTGCTACGCCGGCCCCAACCGCTTCCGCTACCTGCTGTACAAGGACGTCAACCGCCACATGAAGCTGGGGCTCTGAGCATGAGCCGCGCCATCAGTATCGAACCGCTCACCCGCGAAGCCTACGCCCCGTTCGGGCAGGTGATCGAGATCGAGGGGGCGCAGCACTACCCGATCAATGGTGGCATGACCGAACGCTACCACGACCTGGCGCGGGTGGAACTCGGGGGCGTGCACCCGCGCCCGCTGATCTCCATCGCCCGCGGTCAGCCCTACACCCTGCCCCTGACGCTGAAGATGGTGGAACGGCATCCGTTCGGCAGCCAGGCCTTCTACCCGCTGGCGCCGCGCCCGTTCCTCTCTATCGTCTGCCCCGACGAAGGCGGCATCCCCGGCACGCCGCGTGCCTTCATGTGCTCGCCGGGCCAGGGCATCAACATGGCGATGAACACCTGGCATGGCGTACTGACGCCGCTTGGTGAAGTCACCGACTTTCTCATTATCGACCGCGGTGGTGACGGCAACAACCTCGAGGAATACTTCTTCGATCAGCCCTGGATCATCGTCGGACCGCACTGAGACTGGGCGACCGTTGTATTTCGTCCACATTCCTGAGCCATCATGCAGGCGTTGGGAATGGAGGGCTGTATCAGTGCGTATCCTCAATCTCGTCGCCATGGCGGCAACGCTGGTGCTGTTCGCCGTCGCGCCAGCGCTGGCCGAACGCGTGACGCTCACCGGCGACGTCACCTATCGCGAACGGATCGCGCTGCCGGAGGCAGGCACGCTGACCGTGGCGCTGATCGACCTGGCGCAACCCGAAAAGCCCGGCCTCGCTGCCACCGCCGCAATCGCCACCCCCGGCGAGGTGCCGCTCACCTTCACGCTCAACCTCGATACCAACACGCTCGACCCGGCGCACCAGTACGCGCTGGTGGCGCAGATCGCCGGAGCGGACGGCGCCGTCTGGTTCCGCAATGACGCGCCCTACCCCATCGATCCGCTGGCGCCCGCCCAGCCCATCCTCATCGTCGTCAACTTCCAGGGCGGCGCCGACGCGCCCATCGCCGATGCGCCGGTTGCCCCGCCTGTGCCGCCCACCATCCTCGGTGCCACCTGGAATGCCGCAAGCATCGGCGGAACGCCCGTGGTGCGCGGCTCGGTCTCGTCGCTGTCGATCGGCTCCGACATGCGGGCCGGTGGCCGCGGCGGCTGCAATTCATGGTTCGCGCCGGCCCAGGTCGGCGAGCAGACGCTCGCCCTGTCCGCCGTCGCCGCCACGCGCATGGCCTGTGTCAACGAGGCGCTGTCGGCACAGGAGACCGCGTTCTTCGATGTACTCGCGCGCACCCGCTTCTGGCGCATCGACGGGAGCAACCTGACGCTGCTGGATGTCGCTGGCGCCGAACTCGCGGTGCTGGAGAAGTCGCGCTACTAGCGACGCTTGACCCAAGCCGGCGGGTCCGCCAACGTCCCGGGGCAATCCGGAGCGCCCATGGACACCCCTGCCCTCATTTCTCGCCTGCTCGACGTCATCGAAACCGACATCGTCGCCCGCACCAAGGGCGGCGTGGGCGGCGGCAACAAGCTGTTCGGCGCGGCGATCCTGAGGAAGTCCGACCTGTCGGTGGTGGTGGCCGAAACCAACAACGAGACCGAGAGCCCGATCTGGCATGGCGAAATGCACGCCATCCGCCGCTTCTTCGAGTTGCCGGCGGAGGGTCGACCGGCCCCGAAGGACTGCATTTTCCTCGCCACGCACGAGCCCTGCTCGCTCTGCCTGTCCGGCATTACGTGGTCGGGCTTCGACAATTTCTACTACTTGTTCAGCTACGAGCAGACACGCGATAGCTTCGGCATTCCGCACGACATCCGCATCCTGCGCGAGGTCTACGCCGTGCCCGACCCGGACCGCGGCTTCGTCCCCGAGGACCGGCCGCTCTACAATCGCAAGAACGCCTTCTTCACCGCCCACGACATTCAGCAGATGATCGCCGGCCAGGACCGCTCCAGCAAGGAACGGCTGGTCGAGCGCGTCGACAACCTCAACGCCGTCTACAACGACCTTTCGGCGACCTACCAGGCGGACAAGGGGAAAAAGGGCATCCCGCTCAGTTGAGCTAGCCCAGGCTGACGATTGTCGCGGCGGAGAACGTCAGCACGGCCAGGGCCGCGGCGAACAGGATGATCAGCAGAATCCTCAGGGAGACGTTCATCGGCGAAGGCCCCCGCCGATCGTGGATCGGCGCTTCGGGTGAACAGGGATGAGCTCAGCGAAGCTCGGCGGCAACGGCGCCTTCGACCGGCAGTCCGGAAGCGGCGAAACCCAGCGTCCCCATCGACATCACGAACAGTGCAAACAGCGCAGCCTTGACCATTTTTCGCTTCCCTTGGCGTCGGGGGCGCCTGGCCCCTCGTGTTCATCTGGAGGCGACAATGCGGCGCGCGGCTTGAACGTTCCCGGAATTGTCCGTTTATCTACGGTTCAGGAAGCTATTGAAACGTGCAGGCTGATCAATGGCTTGGCCATGACGAAGCAAGGCGCCCCATGGAGGTGTCCACAGGCCGCCTTGCTTGTGCGAGGTCGGGTCAGTCGAGCGGTGGTACTTCCAGCGGGGCGGGCCGGGGCAGCGGCTGCAACAGTGGGTCGCTCGATATCGGCAGCCCCGGAATCTGCCCTGCCGGCAAGACGCGTCTATGCTGCTCCGCCTCCGGAACATCGGAAGGGACTTCGCTCGGCTGCGGAACGCTCGGGCGCTTCTGTTCACTCATGGGCGGCCTCCTTTGGTTGTCAGGGATTCAATGGTTCCCGGCGCCAATCGTTCCCGCCGCGCCGTCCGGGAGTTTCCAATTCGTAATGTGGCTGACCAACTTGTAACGTGGCCATTGTCGCCGCCGTCCCTACATCGGCTATCGATGAACATACCTGGAGACCGAAGTGACTGAGCCCAGTCTTAGCCGCCGCAATGCCCTGAAGCTCGTGGCCGTCACCGCCGCCGGTGGAGCGCTGATGAGCCAGTCTGCGTTTGCCCAGCAGACGGCTGCAAGCGCCGCTGCCGAGACCACGCTGATACCGGGCGCCGATGTGTGCGTGCTCACCCCTGAGGTCACCGGGGGGCCCTACTACTTCGACCCCGGGCTGGAACGCGCCGACATCACCGAGGGCACCCAGGCAGGCGTTGCCACCAAGGTCAGGCTTCAGATCGTCGACGCCACCTGCAAGCCGATCGAGGGCGCGCGCGTCGACATCTGGCACTGCAACGCGATCGGCCTCTACTCGGGCTACCCCAACCAGCCTGGCGGTGTCGATACGAGCGGCGAGACCTTCCTGCGCGGCACCCAGTTCGCCAGCGCCAGTGGCATCGTCGAGTTCGAGACCATCTACCCCGGCTGGTACCCCGGGCGCACCACGCACATCCACTTCAAGGTGTTCCTCGATCAGCAAACCGTGCTGACGGGCCAGATCTTCTTCCCCGACGCCCTGAGCCAGTTCATCTACCAGAACGTGGCGCCCTATACCGACCACGGCCACGACCGTCGTGTGATGAACGGTAACGACAATATCGCCGTACGGGCCACCCGCGCCTCCTTCGCCTATGTGAAGGAGCTCGAGGAGCGCTACCTCGTCGCCATGATCATCGGTGTGGACCCCAGTGCGGTGGGCGCAAGCGGTTTCGAAGGCGTCGGTGGGGGTACGCCGATGGGCGAGCGCCCGAGCGGTCCGCCGCCCGACGGCGGCGCCATGGGTGGAGCATCGACGGCGACCTATACAAGCGTCAGCCTCGTGCCGGGCATCCGCTGAACGAAAAAGGGGAGGCACAGGCCTCCCCTTTCAAATTCACCTGAGCAGTCGGTCAGCCGGCCATCGGCTCGCGACGGGCCTTGCCGGCATCCTTCTGCTTCTTGTCCCAGCGGGGCTTGTCGCCCTTGGCCGGCGGAGAACCCGTACCGGTCGGCTTTTCCCACCATGCCGATGCCGTCGGCGGCGCGCCGCCATTGCGCGACACGTTGGTCGCGGTGCTGGCACCACCACGCACCTGCTGGGCGTTGCCGCCTTCGACGCGCGCCGGGCGGGCGCTGGCGCCGGCCTCGGGGTTGCGCGTCCGCTGAACCTGGCCACCTGCGCCCGGACCACCATGGTCGCGACGCTCACCCATGATGGCGGCCTTCTTGGCGCCAGAGAAGTGACGGCCGGCATTGGCCTGCTTGCGCTGACCGTTCGGCCGCGCGGGCTGCGCCTTCGGCGGCGCGCGACGGAGCCGCGCGTCAGCTGCGGGAATAGCCTCGCCGCCGGCGCCCTTCAACTCACCGGAAACCGGCAGCGTCTTGCGGATCAGCTTTTCGACGTCACGCAGCTTGTCGGTCTCGGTCCCGTCCACCAGCGAGATGGCAAAGCCCGAAGCGCCATTGCGCGCGGTGCGGCCGATGCGGTGCACGTAGTTCTCGGCATCGTCCGGCAGTTCAAAATTGATGACGTGCGTGATGTTGGGCACGTCGATGCCGCGGGCCGCGATGTCGGTGGCGACCAGCAGGCGAACCTGGCCGGAGGCAAAGCCCTTGAGCGCCGCCTGGCGAGCGTTCTGGCTCTTGTTGCCATGGATCGCCGCAGCCTGATGCCCGTCAGCCGCGAGGTTCTTGGCGACGCGATCGGCACCATGCTTGGTCCGCGAGAAGATGATGACGCGCTCGAGCGACGTGTCGGCGAGCAGCGTATTCAGCACGGCGCGCTTTTCCTTCGAGCCGGAAAAGATCACGCGCTGCTCGATGGTGCCGACGGTCGTCGCTGCCGGATTGGCCTCGACACGGACCGGATCGTTCAGCAGGCCCTTGGCCAGCTCGGCGATCTCGGGCGCCATGGTGGCCGAGAACATCGCCGTCTGCCGGCGCGGGCCGATCTGGGCGGCGATCTGCTTGACGGCGCCGATGAAGCCCATGTCGAGCATGCGGTCGGCTTCGTCGAGCACCAGCCAGCGGGTCTGGTCGAGCTTGAGCTTGCGGTCGTCGATCAGGTCCTTGAGGCGACCTGGCGTGGCGATCACCACGTCGACGCCACGGGCGATCTTGGTCACCTGCGCATGGCGCGAGGTACCGCCGAGCACCAGCACGGTGCTGAGGCGCTTGGAGCCGTCGAGCTTATGCAGCACTTCGTCGATCTGCACCGCGAGTTCGCGGGTCGGAGCGAGGATCAGCGCACGGGTGGTCAGCGGGGCGGCGCGGCCGGTCAGCTCGGCGATACCGGCGAGGATCGGCAGGCCGAACGCCGCAGTCTTGCCCGAGCCGGTCTGGGCGATGCCCATGATGTCGCGGCGCTGCAGCTGCGGCGGGATGGCCTTCGCCTGGATCGGCGTCGGCGTATCGAACCCGGCGGCAGTCAGGGCAGCCACGATGGGCGCCGGCAGGCCGAGTGCGGTAAAGGTATTGGTCAAAGGTCAGTCCTTTTTGGCGCGCCGGGCCAATCGGAGCGCTTGGATGGCCCGCGCGAAAAATCGCGGCGGAGCCGGTTCATCAAAGCAATGGCGACAGGGATTGCCGCGCGGTTGCGATTTACCCGGGGATCGATCCCTCGGGGCACTTCGCCGCTCACCGCATTGGCCAGTAAGAAGAGAAGTCCATCGCCCGCTTGAGGCGAATGACGCTCATATGGGCCATAACCCTGTCAAACGCAAGGCTTTGCCCGCAGGGGAGCCATGCGTGGTTAGCGCTCTTGCACGAGCCCGCCCTGCGGCGCGGCGGGATCAGATCCCGCCGTACCAGTCGTAGCCGTTGTCTTCCCAGTAGCCGCCCTGCCCCCGGCCGATCGTCGAGAAGCCGTCGACCAGTTCGATGGTGTGGACGTATTTGGGCTGCTTGTAGCCAAGCGCCCGCTCGATCCGCACCCGCACGGGCGCGCCGTTGGCGACCGGCAGGGCGGCGCCATTGAGACCGTAGGAGCAGATCGTCTGCGGGTGGAAGGCGTCGATGAGGTCGGAGCTGGTGTAGTAGTTCACCGCCGCCGACAGCCCGCCGCCATACTGGTCGTAGCAGTGATAGAGCGCGAACTTCGCCTGCGGCTTCACCTTCGCTTCATCGAGCAGCCGGCTGAGCGGCACGCCGGTCCACTTGGCGATGCAGCTCCAGCCCTCGACGCAGTCGTGCCGGGTGATCTGCGTGCGGGACGGCATGTTCTGCAGTTCGGTGAGCGTGTACTCCTTCGGCGTTTCCACCAGGCCGGTGATCCGGAGGCGGTAGTTCGCGAAGTTGGTTTCGACGAGCTGGCTGTATTCCGCCACGTTGGTCCGCGGATCGGTGGTGCCGTTCGGCCGTTGCCCCTGCCGGATCTCGCTCTCGGAAAATTCCCGCGCCAGCGCCTGATCACCCACCAGCGCCCGCTGCGCCGCGTAGGTCAGCCCGTTGGCGCGCTCGAGGAAATCGCGCACCGGATGGTTGCGCTGGGCGAGGAAATCGAAGCTGTCGCAGCCGGCGAGCAGCAGTGAGCCCGCCCCTGCCGCGCCGAGTCCGAGAAGCCTCCGGCGATTGTAGATCAGCTCAGCCATTGGACTTGTCCTTGTTGTCGGGTTCGGTGCCCGGGCTGGTGCGGTAGTAGCCGGTGATCATCGAGCGCAGTTCGTTGATCGGCCCGGCGAGCACCACCATGGCGACATGCACCACGAAGAACAGCACCAGCAGCACCATCACCACGAAGTGGATGGTGCGCGCTGTCTGGCGCCCGCCGAAGATGTCGACCAGCCAGGGCCAGCCGGCGTTCATTGCCGGCGACATGGTGAGTCCGGTGAGGATGATCAGCGGGAACAGGATGGCGAAAACCCCGAAATAGGCCGCTTTCTGCAACGGCGTATAGCTCCTGCCATGCTTGAAGCGGAACGTGATGTGGTCCCAGATATCCCTGGGCAGGTCGCGGATATCGCGCGGCTTGAGGATGATGTCGCGCCAAAGGTGCCGGTTCAGCAGCGAGGCCACGAACCACACCGCTAGCGCGGCCACGAACACCCACGCGAAAAAGAAGTGCACCACGCGTCCCGTCGCCAGGTCGCGGACGCTGGGGATGGTCGCCCAGCCGGGGAAGCCGATGAAGTTCGTATTGCCGCGCAGCTCGCTCATGCCGAGCACGCCGGTCGTGTCGAACTTCTGGCCGAAGATGGTGGTGAAGCCGCGCGGACCCTCCGGTGTGTTCTCCGCGCCGATGCGCAGCACGGCATTGTCGAACTCGAAGCCCGACTGCTCTCCGATGTAGAGCGTCGGGTGCGCGTTGTAGATCTGCAGGCCGGTCAGCAGCAGGAAGAACATCGCGATCGCCCAGATCCAGTGGGTCAGCCGCGTGAAGATCGATTGCCGGTAGATCAGCGGACCTTTCGGCTTGGCGGGCTTTTCTGCCACCGTCGCCGGGTCCATCACCTGGTCCGTCATGTTTGCCCCTCTGGTCGCGCCCCGACTGCTGTTCAGAGGAACGGCAGTTCGGGGCGCGATGTCAGTGTCTCACGGAGAGTTGTATTACATTGCCGGCGCCGTCGCAGCCGGATCGGCTGCCATGCTGTCGGTGGCCATGGGGGCGGCCATACCGTCGGTCGCCATCGGCGCCATGGCGTCGGTCGCCATTGGGTCTGCCATCTTGTGGGCGTCGTGGCAGGCCTTGCCGGCTTCGTCCTTCTTCATGGCGTCCATCTCCATGCCGGCCTTCTCGAGGCAGGCGGTCAGCGTCTCTTCCGGCGTCATCGCCGCCATGGCGTCGTCGGCCATCGGGGCCATCGCGTCGGTCGCCATCGCATCGGTCGCAGGGGCCATGGCATCCTGGGCCAGCGCGGTGCCGGTGACGCCGAGGCATGCCACGAGGGCGAGGGTGGAAATCAAGGTCTTCATGTTCAGTCTCCCGTAGGCCGCCCAACGCGGCATGCAGGGGAGTTCGGCGGCAGCGTCCGATCGGTTACCCCATCACGGCCAAGTGATGTCGAGGTCGCCGCAACTGCCCCCGGAGACAGGCGCGCGATCTGCGTGTAACCTCACCCGCGCCTCACCCGTATAGAAGCACAGATGAACTCGACGACGGACAACGAAGCGCGGCTCAAGCCCATGATGCTCGCAGCGCTCGCCGGCGATCAGCGTGCCTATCGAGCGCTCCTCGCCGAACTGCGTACGCATCTCGTCCGTTACTACGCGCGGCGGTTGAACAACCCGGCCGCCGCCGACGATCTGGTGCAGGAAACCCTGATGGCTATTCACACCCGAAGGCTGACCTACGACGTGACCCAGCCGTTCACGGCCTGGCTGCACGCCATTGCCCGCTACAAGCTGATCGACCATTTCCGCCGCTCGAAGCTGCGCCAGACCCTGCCGCTCGAGGACGACGCCGCCATCTTCACCGCCGACGACGCCGGTGCTGCGACCGCGCGCATGGATGTCGATACCGTGCTGGCCACCCTCCCCGACCGCCCGGCGACGCTGATCCGGCAGGTGAAGCTCGAGGGCTCGTCGATCGCCGAGGCGGCCGGTCGCGCCGGCATGAGCGAAACAGCCGCCAAGGTAGCCATCCACCGCGGCCTCAAGGCGCTCGCCGCCCGCTTCACGGGAGGCGCTCGATGAGCGACGACCTGCTCTATCGCCTCGCCGCCGAGGCAGCGCCCGTTTCCCGCAACCGCCTGCCCCTGCTGCTCGGCCTCGCCGTCGCCGTCGGAGCAGTCATCGCCATGCTGGTCATGATCCCCTGGCTGGGCCTGCGCCCCGACCTGATGGAGGCGACCGGCACCGTCATCTTCTGGTGGAAGTACACCTACACCGCGCTGTTCGCCGCCATCGCGCTTTGGGCCACGATCCGCCTCGCCCGCCCCGGCGGCAGCATGCGCCGCCCGATGGTCGGGCTGTTTGCGCTGATCGCCTTCGCGGGTGCCCTCGGCATTGCGCAACTGGTGGTCATGCCGCCCGCCATGTCCTACGAACTGGTGATGGGCGGAACGGCCCTGCTCTGCCCGTTCTACATCGTCGGTCTGGCCGTCCCGGTCTATGCCGCGACGGCCCTCATGATGCGCCGCCTGGCCCCGACCAACCTTGCGGCCGCCGGATTCGCGGCAGGGCTGCTCGCCGGCAGCGCCGCCGCCTGGGTCTATGCGTTCCACTGCGGCGAGAACGGCATGCCGTTCCTCGCCATCTGGTACACCACGGGCATCCTGATCGCGGCGGGGATCGGAGCGATCCTCGGGAGATGGGCGCTGCGCTGGTAGCGCCTACTCCGCCCGCGCTGCCCAGTTGACCCCGCGGCGAAGGATGGTCGCCATGTTGGAATTCTCGAACTCCGTGGCGCGGTGGCCCAGCGTCGAGTGGAAAACCCGCCCGGCCCCGTACATCCGCTTCCACACCACCGGCATCACCACGCCCTTGGTCCACGCGGCGTGCAGACCCGAGAACGTGGTCGTCGCCAGCACGTCGACGGACGGGTCCATGTGCATGTAGTATTGCTCGGAGGTATAGGGGAAGGACGCGGCGATCCCCTGCATGATCGGGTCTTCGGGCTTCGTCACGTCGACCGTGTAGTCGATGATGTTGCCGGGGTGCGCCACCCACTGGCCGCCGACGACGAACTGGTAGTCCACGGCATCGCGGAACGCATCGCTCATGCCGCCATGGTGACCGGCGAGGCCGACGCCGCCTTCGATCGCCTTGACGAGGTTGGCGAGCGGCTCCTTCTCGATCTTGCTCATGGTGTAGATCGGGATGATCAGGCTGAGGTCGCGGATCGCCGGGTCGGCGAACACCGCGGTATCAGTCTCGACGCGCACCGAGAAACCGTCCTCGTGCAGCCAGCGCCGGTAGATGGCCGCGCATTCCTCGGGGTCATGCCCGTTCCACCCACCCCAGACGATCAAAGCACTGCGCATCGGAATAGCTCCCGCCTAAAAACCGGCGCGGAGAGTAGCCGAAACCCACCCTTAGTCCAGTGCGGAAGTCGAGGATTGCGTCAGGGTCCAGTGGCGAAGGCCCAGAGCTTCAGGACTACGAAATTCAGCGCCGCTGTCAGCCCCAGCACGATCACCGAGCCGATCGCTGTGTCGATGCCGAGCACGGTGTAGCAGAGCCACGAGAACAGCGAGACGAGCACGATGGCGCTCACCTGCACCGCCACATAGCGCGGGAAAGCCTGACGATGATCGACCTCGGAACGGAAGGACAGCCGCCGGTGCAGCACGTAGACCGGCACCACGAACGCCGCGTAGCAGAGTGCCGCGACCAGCCAGTCGGGGGCACCGGTACGGAGCGAGATCATCGCCGTGGTGAAGCCGGCCAGTGCCAGCATTGCACCGCCACCGACCAGCACGAACCAGCCGAGCTCGGCCAGCACCGGCCGTTCGCTCGTCTGCTCGAGCGAGTCGCGCATCAGGCTTTCGAGCGACAAGCTCATCGGTAGCTGCTCCGGTAGCCGGACATCCGGCGGGTACATCATGCCCCGGCGACCTTGCCAAAAGCTTGGCAAAGGCATGCCGCGCGCCGGGATGGTTGAGGCCTGATGAAGATGATCGCTCGTCCCCCTTCCCGTTGCGCTTGAACTTGCTAAGCTCCCCCTAGTCACCGGATTTGCGCTCGTCGTCACTTGGAAGCGACGGGCGGCTGTTACGGCAGCGTAGCAATCCGGTGCGAGAAGCATCCGGGCCAATCGGATTCAAAGGCAAAGGACAGGGACATGAAACGACTTCTGCTGGGCGCCTCGGCGCTGGCACTAACCGTCGGCTTTACCGGCGCGGCGCAGGCCGAGTTCTCGCTCAGGATCCTGCATTTCAACGATTTCCACTCCCGCTTCGAATCGATCACCAGCTCGGACTCGACCTGCAACGCTGAAGGCGAAACCAACGGCGAGTGCTTCGGCGGCATTGCCCGGCTGAAGTCGGCCATCGACACCCGCCGCGCCGCCGCCACCGCTGCGGGCGAGAACGTCGTGCTGTTTTCGGCCGGCGACGAGTTCCAGGGTTCCCTGTTCTACAGCCACTACAAGTCGGCAATCGTGGCCGATTTCCTGAACGACCTCGACATCGACGTTGCCGCCACTGGCAACCATGAGTTCGACGACGGTCCCGAAGAGCTGGCGAAGTACCTCGCGGCGGTCGAACACAAGATCGTCGGCGGCAACTTCGACACCGATGCCGAGCCGCTGCTGGCTGGCAAGCTGCCGGGCGTCATCGTCCTCAATATCGGTGGCGAGCAGATCGGCGTCATCGGTGCCCTCGCCGAGGACACCGTGGACACCTCGTCCCCTGGTCCGAACGTCAAGTTCCTCAACGTGACCGAGTATGTGCAGGGCGCCTCGACTGCGCTCGCGGAAGCCGGGGTGAACAAGGTCATCCTGCTGAGCCACGTCGGCCTGCCGGCCGACGAGCGCATTGCAGCCGCAGTCACCGGGGTCGACCTGATCGTCGGCGGACACTCGCACACGGTGCTGTCGAACACCTTTGAAGGCGCGGCCGGCCCGTACCCGACGGTTGTCGCCAATCCCGACGGCGTCGACGTGCCGATCGTGACTGCCGGTGCCTATGCCAAGTTCCTCGGCGACCTCGCGGTGGTGTGGGACGATGACGGCAATATCGTTTCGGCCAGCGGCGATCCGCTGCTGCTCGACGCTGCAGTGGTGCCCGACGCGGACTTCGTGGCCCGGGTTACGGAAGCTGGTATCCCGCTTGAAGAGCTGAAGACCCAGGTCGTCGGCAATGCCGCGGCCGCCATCGAGGGCGACCGCACCGTCTGTCGTGCCGTCGAGTGCTCGATGGGCAACCTCGTCGCCGACGCCATGCTGGACCGCGTGAAGGACCAGGGCGTGACCCTTGCCATCCAGAACGGCGGCGGGCTGCGTGCCTCGATCGATGCCGGCGAGATCACGATGGGCGAAGTGCTCACCGTGCTGCCGTTCTCGAACACCCTCGCGACTTTCGAGCTCACCGGCGCCGACGTCGTCGCCTCGCTCGAAAACGGCCTCAGCCAGATCGAAGACGGCGCCGGCCGCTTCCCGCAGGTTGCCGGTCTCAAGTACACCTTCGACAAGAGCCAGCCAGCCGGCGCGCGTCTCGTCGGCGAAGTCCTCGTGCAGGACGGCGACCAGTGGGTGCCGATCGACCCGGCCGCAACCTACGGCGTGGTGACCAACAACTACATGCGCACCGGCGGTGACGGCTACGCGCTGTTTGCCTCGAATGCCGTGAACGCCTACGACTTCGGCCCCCCGCTCGAGCAGGTCCTGGCCGATTTCATCGCCAAGCAGGGCGGCACCTACACGCCGTTCACCGATGGCCGCATCACTGATGCGTCGCCTGCCGCTCCGGCCGAGCCCGAAGCTCCGGCCGAACCTGCTGCCCCTGCCGAGACCCCTGCGGCCGAAACGCCGACCGCGCCGCCGGCCGAGGCCCCTGCCGCTCCTGCGACCGAAGCTCCGGCTGCTGCTCCGGAAGCGGCTCCGGCCATGGAAGCTCCCGCGATGGAGGCTCCTGCTATGGAAGCTCCCGCCATGGAGGCTCCCGCCATGGAAGCTCCGGCTGCCGCACCGGAGGCCGCTCCGGCCGCTCCCGCGGCGAACTGACCGCAGCATTCCGGCTGAGACGACGAGGGCGCCCCAGTGGCGCCCTCTTTGCGTCCGGCATCGATCGCAGCGTCAACCTCCACCTTTCGCCCAACTTGCCTCGCGTCAGCGTCGTTGCGATGGTCGGGTTTGCAACGATCCAATAGAGCCGACTCCAAGCGGCCAAAAATCATGCTTCAAGGGATGAGATGACCAAGATCACCGGGATCGAGACCATTCGCACGCGTGCCAACGGCACGTGGCTGTTCGTGAAGGTGCTGACCGACCAGCCGGGCCTTTACGGCATCGGCTCTGCCTCCGACCACTACCGCTGCAAGGTCATCCAGACGGCCATCGAGACCATCGCGCCGCTCATCATCGGCCGCGACGTCAGCCGCATCGAGGATATCTGGCAGTCGATCTACACGTCCGGTTACTGGCGCAACGACGCGACGCTGAACACCGTACAGGCCGGCATCGACATGGCGCTCTGGGACATCAAGGGCAAGGAAGCCGGCATGCCGGTCTACCAGCTGCTCGGCGGCAAGACCCGCAGCGCCGTCGCCGCCTATGCCCACGCCGGAGGCAACTCGATCACCGAGCTCGAGGACGACGTCCGCCGCTACTGGGAGGAAGGCTACACTGTCATCCGCTGCCAGTTGGGCAACTACGGCGGCGGCGGTTTCCTCGATCGCGCCAACGCCCGCGGCCCGAAGAACCACTGGCCGCAGGACAAGGCCTTCGACGACGACGCCTATCTCCAGGCCATCCCCGAAATGTTCGCCCACCTGCGCGACAAACTCGGCTGGGGCCCGAAATTCACCCACGACGTGCACGAGCACCTCGCTCCGCACAACGCCGTGCAGTTGGCGAAGCTGCTCGAACCCTACCGGCTGTATTTCCTCGAGGACCTGCTCTCCCCCGAGCAGGTGCAATGGTATCGCCTCGTCCGCCAGCAATGCGCCACCCCACAGGCGATGGGCGAGCTGTTCATCAACCCGCACGAATACCTGCCGCTGATCACTGAGCGGCTGATCGACTTCGTCCGCGTCCGCATCTCCAAGGGCGGCGGTATCACCCCCGCACGCAAGGTCGCGACGCTGTGCGAGTGGTTCGGCGTCCAGACCGCCTGGCAGGAGGGCGGCGACAATGATCCGGTCAACCAGATGGCCGCCATGCATGTCGACCTCGCCTCGACGGCCTTCGGCATCCAGGAGGAGAACCACTTCGCCCCCGAGGAATACGACCTGTTCCCGGGCCACGCGATCCTCGACGGCGGCTACCTCTACGGCAACGAGCAGCCCGGTCTCGGCATCGACATCGATGTAGCGAAGGCCAACGCCCTGCTCGATCCCGACAAGGCCGCAAAGTCCTATTTCATGGCCGAAGACCGGCGCCGCGACGGCGCCATCGTCCGGCCCTAAGCCATCAAGAGTCCCCGGAGGATCAATCACATGGCCCGCACACTGCAGGTACTGTCCGAAGCCGACGCGCAGCATTTCATCGAGAAGGGTTACGTCCGCGTCAAGAACTGCGTCGACCCTGACCTGGCGAAGAAGTGGACCGACGAGGCCTATGGCCGCCTCGGCTACGACCCGGCCGACCGCTCGACCTGGACCAAGGACATCGTCTGGATGGATCGCCACAACAAGGCGGCGATCAAGGACATTTCCCCGCGCGGCTGGGCGGCGCTCTGTGACGTGACGGGCGGCGAAGACCGCATCGAGCACAAGATCATGGAGATCGAGTCCCAGCATTTCACCACCATCGACTCGACCGAATGGTCCGATGCGTTCGTCGTCAACTTCAAGCGCGGCGCCGACAAGCCGTGGGATCCGCCCTCCCCCGCCTCCGGCGGCTGGCACAAGGATGGCAGCTTCTTCCGCCACTTCCTCGACAGCCGCGAGCAGGGACTGCTCACCATCGTCTACTGGAGTGACGTCGTCCACAAAGGCGGCGGCACCTTCATTGCGCCGGATTCGATCAAGGTGGTGGCGAAGTACCTCGCCGACCACCCCGAGGGCGTCGATCCGAGCTTTGATTTCGGCAGCCTACTCGACCAATGCCACCAGTTCGAGGAAATCACCGGCGAGACCGGCGACTTCATCATCCTCCACCCCTTCATGCTGCACGCCTCGAGTAACAACCACTCGGGCCGCGTCCGCTTCATGACCAACCCACCGGTGGTGCTGAAGGAGCCGATGAACCTCAACCGCGAAGACCCGGCCGAGTTCTCGCTCATCGAGCGCGCCACGCTCCATGCTCTGGGCAAGGAGCGCTACGATTTCCGCCCCACCATGCCCCGCGAGGAGCGCTGGAGCGTCATCGGTCACAGCACCGCCTGAAACATCGGGGCGGCCTTCGGGCCGCCTCCTCCACCGCGGTTCGAGGGGACCACAATGCGATTTGGTATGAGCGGGTGTTTCCTTCCCGCCAACATGAACGACGTCGACTCCGCGACGTGCAGGCGCGTCCGCGACGCCGGCTTTTCCGGCATCTTCACCCGCTTCCGCGACAACGACCCGCTATCGACGCAGCGCGCCGATGCCGAGCGGCTGAAATCGCTGCTTGCCGACGAGGGCGTGTCCTTCTTCCAGTGCACCGGCTACTGGCAGAACCTCATCACCTCCGACGAGACGGCCCGCGCACAGTCGGTGAAGGTGCTGCAGGCCGCCCTGAAGCTCGCCGGCTGGATGGGCGCCCGCGGCATCGACACCGGCCCCGGCTCGATGAACCCCGCCGGCCCGTGGTTCCCGCACCCCGACAACTGGACGGCCAAGGCCGAGGCGCAGTTGATTCAGTCGCTCAGGGAATGCGCCAAGGCTGCTGAAGACGCTGGGGTTTTTCTCAGCCTCGAGTGCCACAGCCTCGTTACGCCACGCACCCCCGAGATCGCGCTGCGCATCCTCGATGCGGTGGATTCGCCGTGGGTGCGTTGCGACTACGACAGTGCGAACTGGATCACCCTCGACACCATCTACGACACCACCGGCGCCCTGAACCACGATTTCGACCTGCTCGGCCACCACATCTGCAGCGCCCACGCCAAGGATATCTGGGTCGAGAACCGCCTCGCCATCCACCTGCAGGACGGCTGCCCCGGCAAGGGCCTGATGGATTTCGGCACCCTGTTCCAGCGCCTCGAAGCCCTCGACCCCGACTACCCGATCATCGCCGAGGGCAACTCGTCGGAGGAACTGCCGGAGGTCGGCGCCCTGTTCCACGCCACCGCGAAGCGTCTCGGCATGCGTGTCCTCGATACGGGTGAGAAGGCCTGAAATGAAACTCCTCCTCATCGGCGGCGCCGGCCATGTCGGCAAGCTCATCACGCCCTACCTGAAGCAGCAGCATGAACTCCGCGTCCTCGACCTCGCCCCGCCAACCGAACCCGATGTCGAGTTCGTGCAGGGCTCCGCGATGGACCCCGAGGCGATCCGCCGGGCCCTCGTCGGCGTCGATGCCTTCGTCTGGCTCGCCATGCGCAGCGGCCAGGGCGGCATGTCCACGCACCAGGACGTCGAGGCCATCCTCAACAACTACGACCTCAATACCAAGGCGTTGCACCTGTTCCTGTACCTGGCGCAGGAGGCGGGGGTGAAGCGCGGCGTCTACACGACGTCAATGAGCGTCCACTACCGCGACCGCGAGTACTACCCTGCCGAAGAGACCGTGCCGCTCGATTCTCCATCGGTCTACGGTCTCACCAAGGGCCTCGGCGAGCAGATCTGCGCCTACTTCGCCCGCTGGTTCGGCATGGACATCCTGGGCCTCCGCATCAGCGGCCCCCGCAAGCGCGCCGATTTCCTGGCCCAGCGCGCCGACCCCAAGCGCGCCGGCGACGGCAGCTTCGTCCATCCCCTCGACGAGGAAGACATGGCGAACGCCTACCTCGCCGCCGTCAACGCGCTGGGCAGCGAGCCGCGCTACGAGTCGATCTACATCGTCGGCGACGAGAAGGGTGTCGAGCACGACCTGTCCAAAGCCGAACGCCTCATCGGCTGGCGCCCCCAGGCGCACCGGCTGCTGGAAGACTGAGCCTAGCCGCAAGCGGCCAACGAGCCGCGACGGCGCCCTTGCGGGCAAGGCAATCGCCTATGACGATATTGGCCGCTGCCCACCTCCCCCCTTGCGGGGGAGGTAGCGCCGCTAGGAGCGTCAGCGACGTAGCAGAGCTAGGAGGGGGGTACGGCCGAGGGTGGCCGAATCCTAGCTCGGTAGGACCCCCTCCCTACCTCTCGCTAAGGCGCTTCCGCGCCTAAGCTTCGGTACCCTCCCCGCAAGGGGGAGGGTGGCCAGTGGTCTGAACCGGAGGTCCGTACGGGATCCTCACCCAGCGACGATCAGAACGCTACCAGTTCGCGATCCGCCCATCCTTTAGGATCGACTCCGTCGCGGGGATCACTTCCTGCGCGAACGGGTATTTTGCCGCCGCCTTTTCGTCGATCTCGATGCCGAGCCCCGGTGCCTCGGGGATCAGCCACGAGCCCTTGTCGAGCTGCAGCGGATAGACCGAGCAGATTTCCTCGAACCACGGCACGATGCCAACCGCTTCTTCCTGGATCACGAAGTTGGTCGTCGCCGCATCGAACTGCAGTGCCACCGCGCCCGCTACCGGCCCCATCGGGTTGTGCGGACACACGCCCTGGTGCGCCGCCTCGGCAATCGCCGCGATCTTCCGCCCGCCGGAAATCCCCATGCAGTGTGCGAGATCCGGCTGGATGTAGGCCACGGCCCTGAGCTCGGCGATTTCGGCGAACTCGCGCGGCGTGAATAGCCGCTCGCCCGTCGCCAGCGGGCAATCCACCCGCCGCGCGATGTCGGCCATGGCCGCCGCGTCGCCGGGCTGGATCACTTCCTCGCAGAACAGCGGCTTGATCGGCTCGATCGCCTTGATGTAGGCGATCGCCGCCTCGAGCGAATCCGGCCGGCCGTGGAAATCGGTCATGATGTCGACGCCGTCGCCCACCCGCTCACGCACCGCTGCGGCGAGCTTTTCGACATGCTTCACCGATGGCAGCGGCGCGTCGTAGCCGGTATAGGGCACGAAGCCGAGCTTGATGGCGTCATACCCCATCTCCACCGTCTCCTGCACCGCATCGACGAAGGCCGGAATGTCTAGGTTGGACACCCGCGCCGAGGACGAACCGCGCTTCAGGTGGGTGTAGACCCGCACCCGATCGCGGACCTTGCCGCCGAGGAGCTGCCACACCGGCACCCCGAGCGCCTTGCCCTTGATGTCCCACAGCGCATGTTCGATGCCCGAAACAGCGGTGAGGCCGATCGAGCCGAGCGGCCAGAAGCTGAACCGCGTCATGGTGTTGACGAGATGCTCGATCCGCATCGGGTCCTGCCCGATCAGGAAGGGCGCGAGGTCGTCGATGGTGCCCTTGATGGCGCGGGTCTTCCACTCCAGCGTCGCCTCGCCCCAGCCCCACAGGCCGGGCTGGTCGGTCAGCACCTTCACGAAAATCCAGTTGCGATGCACCGCGTTGACGACGACGGTTTCGATGCCTGTAATCTTCATGGTCGCCCCCCTCAGGCCGTTTCGATCTTGTTGTTCTCGAGGTAGTCGCGGTCGAGCTCGATGCCGAGGCCGGGCACCTTCGGCAGCTTCAGCTCGCCGTTCGAGTTGTCGAACCGCGTATGCATCAGCTCGTTGTAGCAGTTGAGATTCCAGCGCGAGGTCTCGAGCCGGTAGAAGTTCGGCACCGTCATCATCACGTGGGCGCCGGCAAGGATGTTGATCGGCCCGCCCGCGTCATGCGGCGAGATCGGCACGTAGAAGGCCTCCGCCAGCGTCGCGATCTTCTTCATCTCGGTGATGCCGCCGGTCCAGGTAACGTCGGGCATGACGTAGTCGGTGAGCTTGTCCTCGAGGATGCGGACGAAATCCCACTTCGTGTGCGCCCGTTCGCCGACCGAAATGGCGGCGTTCACCTTCTCGCGCACCTGCTTCAGCGCCCCGTAGCTCTCGGGCGGCACCGGCTCCTCGAACCAGTCGATCTGCCCGGCTTCCTCAAGCGAGCGGCAGAGCCGGATCGCTGTCGGCACGTCGAAGCGGCCATGCGCGTCGATCAGCACCTCGATCTCCGGCCCGGCCGTCTTGCGGATCAGCGCGGTGAGGTCCGCGGCCTTCCTCTCGTCGGCCCTGCTCATCATCCCGTCGAGATAGCCGTCCCGCTGCTCGCGACCTCCCTGGTAGGGAAACGGATCGAACTTCAGCGCCTTGTGGCCGGATTTCACGATGTCGGTGATCTCGTCGATCACCCCCTGCTCCGAGGTGAACTTGGATTGATCAGGGTGCGTGTAGAGCGAGATCTCGTCGCGCACTGCGCCGCCGAGCAGTTCGTAGACCGGCAGGCCAAGCACCTTGCCGCGGATGTCCCACAGCGCGATGTCGATGGCGGAGACGCATTCGCAGGCCGCGCCGCGGCTGCCCATGTAGGTGAAGCTGCGGAACATCTTGTGCCACAGCCGCTCGATCCGGCTGGGGTCCTCCCCCGCGATCTGGCCGCCCATCTGCTTGAGGATGGCGCAGAGCGCCCGGTTGGCGATCTTGGTGGTCGAGGTGATCTCGCCCCAGCCGGAGATGCCCGCGTCGGTCTTCACCTCGACGAACAGGTACTCGCCCCAATAGGAGCTGGAGGCTTTCACCAGCCAGGGCTCGACGCTCGTGATCTTCATGGAAATCTTCCCTCAAGTCTTCTTCTGAACTGCCTAGCTGGCTCGTGCCGAGGTGGCGGCGCGCATCTGCTCGAGCACGTGCCGCCCTGCCCCTTCGACATGCGCCGAAATCAGCGTCGCAGCGCTGGCCGCGTCGCCTTCCTGGACCATGCGGATCAGCTCCCGATGGTCGCGGATCACCTGCGCGCGGCGCGACAGGGTGTAGCTGTAGCGGCGCGCCAGCGCCCGCAGCAGCTCGCGGTGCCTCCACCAGAGTTCCGCCGCCAAGTGGTTGTAGTGCCGGTCGTACATCAGCGTGTGAAACTGCGTGTCGAGCTCGCTGTGCAGGATCGGGTCGTCGAAATTATTGGCTTCGATCTGCCCCTGGATGTCCTCGAGCTGGGCAATGTCGTCGGCCGTCGCCATGTCGACGAACCAGCGCACCATCGACGGTTCAATCAGCACGCCGATCTCATAGACGTCACGGACAAGCTCCTGGTCGATCGGCCGCACCCGGGCGCTCTTGTTGTGCACCAGCAGCACGAAACCCTGCGAGCGCAGCAGCTGCAGCGCCTCGCGCACCGCGTTGGCCGGGGAACTGTGCCGGTCCGACAGTTCCGCCACCACCAGCCGGGCATTGGCCTCCAGCCGGCCCGAAATGATGTCGTCGCGGATGAGCTCGTAGACCACGGCCCCCTCTTCCGACACGCCGGTCGGATCGATCCCTGTGGGTGGCCGGGCCTTGAACGTGCTCATCAATCCTCCACTCATGCGTCAACGCTGACGCAAACTTTGCCGGTTTCCGGCACAGATTTCCAGACAGCGTTTTCAGATTTTGCAAAATTCTGATTGCCTGTTGAAAAATGCAGGCGATAATCAGGTGACCGGCGACGTGCCGGACGAAGTTCCCGATCGAACGCGGAGGGCGTGCGATCGCGGAAACGAGGAGGGAATTTGAATGTCTAAACACGGACTTGGCCGTGCGCTTGCGCATGGCTTGACGGCTGCCGCGCTCGCCGCCTCGCTGCCGGCAACCACCACCTTCGCCGCAGGCGTCGATCTTTCGAAATGGTCGCCTGAGTATGTGCGCTCCATCGCCGGCACCGAGGAGTTCGACACGGTCGGCCACTGCAACTCGGTCACGCCCACCGACTACAAGGGCAAGCTGACCTTCTGGTACCAGGGCATGTTCGAGGCCGATCCGCAGATCGCCCGCGACAACTACCGCGACTTCTTCGTGGCGTTCCGCGCGGCCTACCCCGGCATCGAGCTGGTCGAGCAGGGCATCACCTACAACGAGCTGCTCGACAAGTTCCGCACCGCCTTGCTCGGCAACGCCGCCCCTATGGCCATCCGCCTGCAGATCCTCGGCGGCACCGAGTTCGCCGCCAAGGGCTATCTTGAGGAACTGAAGCCCGAGGATGTCGGCTACGCCACCGATGACTTCTGGCCCGGCGCCATGAAGGCCGTGACCTGGGAAGGCAAGACCTACGGCATTCCGACCAACAACGAGACAATGGCGCTCATCTGGAACGCCGATATCTTCAAGCGCGCTGGCCTCGATCCCGAGAGCCCGCCCGCGACATGGGACGACGTGGTCGCCTACTCCAAGCAGATCCACGATACGCTCGGCATCTCCGGCTATGGCATGGTGGCCAAGCAGAACGCCGGCAACACACCCTACCGCTACATGCCGCAGCTCTGGGGCTATGGCGGCGGCGTCTTCGACGAGGCCGATGCGAACCCGACTTACGGCGAAGTCCGCCTCGACAGCCCGGAAAGCATCCGCTCGCTGCAGGCGTCCTACGACATGTACGTCAAGGACAAGTCGGTGCCCGTCTCGGCACTGACCAACACCCAGGGTGAGAACCAGGCGCCGTTTATTTCCGGCAACCTTGGCATGATGATCTCGCATCCGTCCGAGTATGCCAAGATGGTCGAACTCTCGGGGCAGGCCACCGGCGCCGACAAGGTCGTCGCCGACACCGTTCTCGAGAACATGCGCTACGGCCTGATCCCGACGGGTCCTGACGGCAAGCGCGCGGTGGTGTTCGGCGGTTCCAACATCCACATCGTCAAGTCCGAGTTCGTCGAGGGCGGCAAGGTCGACGAGCCCGCCGCCATGGCCCTGATCTGCATGTGGACCAGCCCCGAGTGGTCGCTGAAGCTCGCCTGGGCCGGCTCCAACCCCGGCAACGTCAACGGCTTCAAGACCAAGTGGATGAAGGAACGCCTCGACACCATCAAGTTCCTTGACGTCACGACCTCGATGCTGCCGAACGGCATCCCGTTCCCGGCCCTGCCCGAAGCGCCCGAGATCATGAACATCATCGTCCCCGACATGATGCAGAACGCCCTCACCGGTGCCATGACCGTCGAGGAGGCGGCAAGGGATGCCGCCGAGAAGGTCCGCAACATGCGGAGCGGCGGCGGCCTCTGATCGAACACTGCGGGGCCGCTTCGGCGGCCCCGCCCCCTTGTCGCGCCTGGTGCCTCAACGACTGGGACGTGGAGCTCGACAATGTCGCGGCGCTGACCGCCTTCGAAGGCAGGTGCGAGATGGAGGCCCCCCGTGGTGCTGCATCACAACGAGGCACTCGAGGGGCGCTTCACTTCGATCGAGTATTGCACCGACGACAGCACCGGCACCTGCCTCGACGGGCCGCTGAAGCTGACCCTGCAAACCACCGACGAGCCGGTATCGGACGATATCGCCCGCACCATGCCAACCATCCTCGCGTCCCTGCCCTCCACCCCGGCCGGCGACGTGGTCTGGACCAAGCAGTACCACCTCGAAGACTTCACCACCGAGTGGACCGCAAAGCCGTAACCGGCAAGCTCCTCCCGAGCGAACCAGCGAAGGGCCCCCACGGCGCCCTTTTCACGTCAGGATCAGTCAGCCGTACCTTTCGAGCGATGCATCCGCGCGTATGGGCCGTCGCCGGTGATCAAGCCTGCATGCGTGCCGCGCTCGACGATCCGTCCCCGCTCCAGCATCACCACATGATTGGCCCGCTCCACCGCCGACAGGCGATGCGCGACCACCAGCACCGCCTTGTCGCGGGCGATGGCGTCTATGGCATCGAGCACGCTTTCCTCGCGCTGGTTGTCGAGATGCGATGTCGCCTCGTCGAGGATCAGCAGCGGACGATCCCGCAAGATCGCCCGCGCAATGGCGACGCGCTGCCGCTCGCCACCCGAGAACCGCTTGCCCCGCTGGCCGACATTGGTATCGAGCTTCTCCGGCAACTGCGCCAGCAATGCTCCCAGCCCCGCCCGTTCCAGCGCCTCGAACAACTCGTCGTCGGTGGCATCCTCGCGGCCATAGCGCAGGTTGTCGCGCAGCGAGGCGTCGCGCAGGTACACATCCTGGCCGACCAGCGACACCGACCGCCAGACATCCTCCTCCGCCAGTTCACGCGTATCGACGCCACTGACCAGCACGCGGCCCTTGAGCGGCCGGACGATGCCGCAGGCGAGACTGATGATCGTCGACTTGCCCGACCCCGAGTGTCCGGCAATCGCCACCGTCTCGCCGCGCCGCACCGCAAACGACACCGCCTCTAGGATTGGCGCCGACTTTTCGGCCTCGTCGCTCCCGGCGACCGCTTCGAGCCCGGTCAGTGACACCCCGGCGAGGAAACCGCTCATGCTGGCATTGGCCGCCGCGACATCGGACAGGCTCTTCACCGCGATCTCGGCGCGCGACGGATAGGCGTAGCTCACGGACTGGAAAACCAGTTCTGCCTCCGCCACCCGCACCACCGGCGCCTTCGCCATCGCGGCAACCGTCGCCAGGCCGGTGTTGGGCGATTGCAGCACCTCTTCGACGCGCCCCAGACCCATCCCGGCCCGCACCAGCGGATAGCGCTGGCCGACCACCTCGCCCAGTGGCTGCCTCACCAGCCCGACAAAGAACAACGCCGACACCACGCTGCCGACCGACACCTGCCCCGCCGACGCCAGCAGCACACCGATGCCGAGAAATAGCACGGTGATAAGGTCGAAGCAGAGCCGGTAGGCCACCACGACCACGGCGCGCCAGTTATCCATCGCGGCGGCGATCTTCACAGACTGCTCGGCGATCGCGGCAAACCGCTCCTCCTCGACAGCCGTCGCCCGCGCTTGTCGCACGAGGCTCACCGCATCACCCGACGTGGTGCTCTCGATCTGCAGCGCCGCCCGCGCATTCACCTCGTAGGACTCGCGGATCGTTGCGTTGATCCGCCCTTCGGCAAAACGCACCGCCAGCAGCGCCACGGGCACCAGCACGAAGGCGGCGAGGAACCACAGGTTGATGAGCCCCAGTCCCACCGCTACCGCGGCGAGCCCGACCCAGCCATGCACAGTCGCCATGGGCACGGTGGCAAACAGCGGATCGACCAGCCGCATGTCATTGGTCAGCCGGCTGTTCAGCACGCCGGGGTTGATGGTGAAGTAGCTGAGCAGCGGCATCCGCAGCAGCGCCGCGTAGAGCCGCCGTGCCAGTTGCCACGACAGCGCGTAGCCCACCCGCGCTCCGAGCGCATTTGCCAGCAGTTCGGCAGCGGCCCCTGCCATAGCGATCACCACCACCCAGCCGAGCAGCGGCAGCACCTGCACGATCCCGGCGCCCTGCAGTGCCGCATCGATGGCGCGGCCCATCAGCAGTGGCAAGCCCACTGGCAGGATCGCCGCCAGCGCGGTGAGTAGCAGCACCGGCGTGACCCGGCCCCAGTCGATCACGAGCCCAAGTCGCAGCACCCGGCGCAGCATGGCGGTCCCTCCGCCAGCTATCCAGCATGCCATTTCGGCAAGTTCAACCGGGACGCCGGGTCTACCCGCGCTCGAACACCACGATCGGCTTCTGCACGTAGGTGGTGCGCGCCATTTCGGCGAAGCCGAGCTTTCGTGCCACCCGCACCGAGGGCAGGTTGTCGGGGTCGATGATGGCGGTCATCTTGCGCCCGGCAAACGCTGTCTCGCCCCAGCCGATTGCCGCAGCCATCGCCTCGGTGGCGTAACCCCAGCCCTGACCCGCCGAGTTGAGCGCCCAGCCGGCCTCGAGCGTCCCTTCGATCGAGGGCGTGATGTCGCGGCAGGCCTCGTGGAACCCCGCCTCCCCGACGAACTGCCCCGTCTCCTTCTCCTCGATGGCGAAGAAGCCGAAGCCCATGTAGACCCACATGCCCTGCTGCCGCACGAAGCGGCTCCAGCTCGCCTCGCGCTCGAACGGCTTGCCGCCGATGAAGCGCACCACGTCGGGCTCGCTCCACATCTCGCAATAGGCGTCGAAGTCGCCAAGGGCGTAGGGCCGGAGGCGCAGCCGTTCGGTTTCAATGGTCGGAATCATGCGAGCTAGCTTAGCGCGCCCGCACCATCTGCCGCCAGATCAAGAGGAGGATCACCGAGCCGACGATGGCGCCGAAAAATCCGGCCGGCTCACCGGCCTGGTACAACCCAACCGCCTGCCCGAGGAACTGCGCCACCAGCGCGCCGGCAATGCCCAGCACCGCCGTGAGGATAAACCCGCGCGGCTTCGGATCGCCCGGCGTGATCAGCTTGGCGATGAACCCGACGATCAGCCCGATGATGATGGCCCCGATAACACTCATGACGCTCTCCCGTTTCGCGCAGTAAATGGCTAGTGCGCGAACAGGTTGCAACCGCCGTCAGGCAGCCCGGCGGCGGGGGCGGTTTTCCATCACGAACACGTCGACCACCCGGTCGAGCTCAACCACCTGGCCTTCGGTCTGCTCGATGGCGGCGTTGGTTTCCTCGACCAGCGCCGCATTGTGCTGGGTCATCTCGTCGAGCTGCCGGATGGCGGCGTTGACTTCGCCGATCTGCACGGCCTGCGCGCGGCTGTCGCTGGCGATCCCCTCCATCAGCCGGCGAGACTGGCTCGCGGCCTCTAGCATCTGCGCCAGCCGGCCGGCCGACTCGTCCACCTTCGCCGCGCCCGTCCTGATCTCGTCGCCCGCCCGATCGATGAGCTTCTTCACATCAGCCGAAGCCTGCGCTGCCGACGAGGCCAGGCGCCGCACCTCCACCGCCACCACCGCGAAGCCCTTGCCCGTCTCGCCTGCCCGCGCCGCCTCGACCGAGGCATTGAGCGCCAGCAGGTTGGTCTGGAAGGCAATGTCATCGATGAGCCCGATGATGCCCGATATCTGTGCGGAGGAGGATTTGACCCGCTCCATCGCCTCGGTCGCCGCATGCATCGACGTGCCGCTCTGCTCGGCCGAGCGCTCGACCACCTCGGCTACCTTGTTGGCCTCGACGGCGCGGTTGGCATTGGTCGCCATGGTGGTGGCGAACTGCTCCATGGCGGCCGAAGTCTGCTCAATGGTCGCCGCCTGTCGCGTCGTGCGTTCGCTGAGGTCGTTCGCCCCAGCAAGGATTTCACCGGTTGCCGAGCGGATCGACCTGGAACTGGACTGCAGCTCGGTAACGATCGACACGAGCCTATCGGCAACCGCGTTGACGTCCTGCTGCAACCGGGCGAAGCCGCCACGATAGTTGCCGGTCATCCGCGCCGTCAGGTCGGCGCGCGCGATGGCTGCCAACACCGTGCCGGATTCCGACATGCCGGTCTCCACCGTTTCCACCAGGCCGTTGATGCTCCGCGCGATTGACACCAGCTCGGGGTCGCCGAAATCGAGTGGCACGCGCCGGGAAAAGTCGCCCTCTACCGCCGCGTCCACGACCTCGCCAAAGCGGGAGCGCAGGTGGGCCATCATCGCGGCACGCGCCTCGCCTTCGCTCACCTGCCGTTCCTTGTCGGCTGCGGTAAGGGTGATGAGTTGCACGCCGCTCCGCTTGAACTTCTCGGCGGCATGGCTGAGGTCCTTCAGTTCCTGCCAGGTGCGTGAGCCGTAAATGGTGCGGTCGTGGTCGCCGTCGGCGATCGCCAGTAGCCCCTCGGCGATCCGTCCCAGACGGGGAAACAGGTAGCCGGCCATGAAGGCGGTCATTCCCAGGATGCCGACGATCATGATCAGGCTGCTGAAGAGGCTGAGCATCTGCATCCGCGCACCCTCCATGGCGATGTGCGCAAGGCGGGCGGCGGTATCGGTGGCAATCGCCGCGTCAACGCCGGCCAGCCCTGTCTTCAACTCGTCGAGACGCTCTTGCAGCGCCGTCGATGTGTCGTCAAAAGCCCCCATGAGCTTGTTGCCGGCTGACGTGCCCTCGCCGACATAGACCTGCGCCATCTGGACGCCTTGCTGGTAGAACGGCCCGAAGGCTGCCTGCACCGCCGCCAGTTCGGTCACGATTTCTCCGGCGTCGACGCTCTGTGCCAGCCGCCCTGCCTCCTCGATGTCCTCGACAAGCGCCAGGCTGTAGCGCTCCGCTGCGGCCCAGCCGTCGTCGAGCCCGTCCAGGCCCCGCGTCGCGGACACGTCGGTGAGAAATTGCTGCACTTGAACGATATCGAGCTCGACCTGCTTCACCAGCCGTCCCAACTGGCCCACCGCCGACGCCTTGGCCATCGCCTCGCCGACTTCGGCAGCCTGCCGGTCGAGTGTCGCGTTGCTTTCGCCCGCCACATAAAGACTGGATAGAACAGCCAGCAGCGACAACGAAACGCCGGCTACGACTGTGAAATCGCGTATACGCAAGAAAATCCCCTCCCAAGCTGGGTAGGCATTTACTCACATATCCGAGTTAATTCATCGTAAGGCATTCGCTACACGGCAGCCACCACCGGTCACGGGCGAGCGGTGGTGGCTGGATATTCAACCATGCGTCGGCAGTTCGCGGCGCTCGAGCTCGGTGACAAGCGCCAGGTCGAGCACCTTCTGCAGTTCGGCGGCGTGGCGGAAGCTCGGCTCCTGCATCTTGCCGGTCTTCACCGCCTCGGCGAAGCGCTGGTAGTTGGTCGGCACCGGCGGCACCTCAATCGCTTCCCAGGCACCCGTTTCGACATTGGCGCCCATCGACACGCGCAGGTGCGAACCGTCATGCCGGTGCTGCACCTCGACCGCACCCTTGTCACCATAGACGCGCAGCCGCAACTCGTTCAGGTGGCCGGTTGCCCAGCGTGTCGCATGGATCACGCCGAGCGCGCCATTGTTGAAGTCGACGTTCATCGTGAAGCTGTCGTTCGCATCCAGATCGTACTCGCCGATCTTGTTGCCGGGCGCCTTGTCGAATGTCTTGAGCCGCGCGAACACGTGGTCGATCTCGAGCCCCGAGCCGAACGAGGCAAAGTCGAGAATGTGCACGCCGATATCGCCCAGCACCCCGTTCGACCCATGCTTGCGCGACAGCCGCCACAACCACTGCGATTCCGTGCGCCAGTCGCCCCAGGCCTTGCTGACCAGCCAGCTCTGCAGATAGCTCGACTCGACATGCCGCACCGAGCCGATCTGGCCCGAAGTGACGATCTCGCGCGCCTTCTGCAGCTGGGCCACATTGCGGTACGTGAGGTTGACCATATTGATCAGCCCCGAGGCCTCCGCCACCTCCACCATCTCGAACGCCTTGATCGCATCGGTGGCGAGCGGCTTTTCGCAGAACACGTGCTTGCCCGCCTTCAGTGCGGCAATGGACGTGGCATGGTGGATCGAGTCCGGGGTCACGTTGGCCACCGCATCGAACTCCCCCCAGGCGATCGCTGCATCGAGCGAGGCGAAGCCATTGGGAATGTTGTGCGTCGTGTTGAACGCCTGGAGCCGGTTGGGATCCACGTCCACGCCACCCACCACCGTCACACCGTCAATGGCAGCGAAGTGTATGGCGTGCTGCTTGGCCATACCGCCGGTGCCGAGGATGAGCATGCGCATCGTATTTTCAGTCCTGTCCTGATTGCCCGGGCGACCACCGCCCGTCGTGAGCCGCGTGCCCGCGGCTAAACCTTGTGTTCCTTGCGGTCGAGATCAGCGACCAGCGCCAGATCCAGCACCTTCTGCAGCTCCGCCGCGTGGCGGAAGTCCGGGTCGTCCTGCCGGCCCGTTCGCACGGCGTCGGCAAAGCGCTCGTAATTGGTCTTTACCGGCTCGGCGGCAACGTCGCGCCAGGTCGAGGTCGCGACATCCTCGCCCGTGCAGACCCGCAGCAGCGAGCCCCAGTGCCCATGGCTGAGCTCCAGGCCGCCCTTGTTGCCGTAGATGCGGAGCTTCTGGTCGTTGGAGTGCCCGGAGGCCCAGCGGGACGAGTGAATCGTGCCGATCGCCCCGTTGCCGAACTCGGCCGAGATGATGAAGCTGTCATTGGCATCCAGCACATACTCGCCGATCCGGTCACCCTGCACCTTCTGGAAGGTCTGCAGCCGGCAGTTCATCGAGCGGATCGGCTGGTTGATCGCGAACGTGGTAAAGTCGAGGATGTGGATGCCGATATCGCCCAGCGTGCCGTTCGAACCGTGCCCCCTGGAAAGCCGCCACAGCCAGCGTCCGTCGAGACCGGCCTCGTCGGTGAAGTCGCGCTGCGCCAGCCAGTGCTGCAGGTAGCTCGCCTCGACATGCTTCACCTCGCCCAGCGCCCCCGAGGCGACCAGCGCCCGCGCCGCATGCAGTTCGGCGACATTGCGATAGGTGAGGTTGACCATGTTGATGAGGCCGGCAGCTTCCACCGCCTCCACCATCTCCATCGCCAGGGGGTAGTTGGTGGCGAGCGGCTTCTCGCAGAAGATCGCCTTGTTCGCCGCGATCAGCTGCATCACCAGCGGGTGATGCCAGGCATCCGATGCAACGACCGTCGCCGCATCGAACTCGCCCCAGGCAATCGCTTCTTCCAGCGTGCCGAACGTTCTCGGCACGCCATAGGTCGCTGCAAACGCCTCGAGGTTGGCCGATACCGGATCGACGGCGCCCGCAAGCGTCACGCCCTCGATCCTGCTCCAGCCGCGCTGCACCTGCAGCCCGGCCATGTTGCCCGTTCCAACCACGAGAAGCCGCATAGGGAGCCCCTTACTTCGGGTGATGCGACAGCTTGGCGCCGCGCTCGACAATGTGCTCGATCGCCTTGTCGACCGGCGTGTTCGGCGCCTTCATCAGCTCGGCGTGCCGGTCGGCGTTGAACGCCCAGTTCACCGCGTTGCGGAGCACCTTGCCCACGTTGGCGTCGTGGTAGGTCGGGTAGGTTTCGTGGCCGGGGCGGAAGTAGAAGATGTTGCCCGCGCCTCGACGATAGGTGAGACCCGAGCGGAACACTTCGCCGCCCTGGAACCACGACACGAACACCGTCTCCAGCGGCTCGGGCACCGAGAAGGGCTCGCCGTACATCTCTTCGAACTCGAGTTCGAAATACTCGCCGAGTCCCTTGGCGATCGGGTGCCCCGGGTTCACCACCCAGATGCGCTCGCGCTCACCGGCTTCGCGCCAGTGCAGGTTCGCCGGCGTGCCCATCAGGCGCTTGAACACCTTCGAGTGGTGGCCAGAATGGAGCACGATCAGCCCCATGCCCTGCCACACGCGCTCGACCACGCGGTCGACGATGGCGTCATCGACGTCCTTGTGCGCGGCGTGGCCCCACCAGAGCAGCACGTCGGTCTCGTCGAGCTTGGCCACGGTCATGCCGTGCTCGGGATCCTGCAGCGTCACGGTCGAGGCGACGATGTTGCTGTCCTCGCCGAGCAGCTTGGCGATCTGCCCGTGCATGCCGATCGGGTAGTTGTCGGCAACGGCCTTGTTCTTCTGCTCGTGGACGTTTTCGCCCCATACGGTGGCTCTGATCGACATTCGGGCACTCCTTGGCTAGAGCGTCTTCGGGAAAGGGTCCGGACTGTTCCGGCACGGAGACGCGACAAATCGGATAGTTGAAGCATTCGACCGCATCAATGAGACGGCAAGATGCCGGTCGTGGAAAAGGCCGGCGTGGCTGCCGGCCTTGAAACTGTGGTGACTGCGGGAACCGGCCCTGCGGCTATCCCTTGATCGGCTTCCCCGACTTGTCGAAACGGTACGTCTTGTCAGCCATCGGCGCGATCGAAATCGGCGCCCCGGTCGTGTAGTGCGAGGCCCCGTCGGCCCTCACCACTACCGGCTCCTCGCCGCCCATGTCGATATAGACAAAGTTGTCAGAGCCAAGGTTTTCCTGGTGGATCACCTTGCCCGACCATGCGCCCTCGCGGTCGGAGATTTCAAGGTGCTCAGGCCGCACGCCCAGCGTCTCGGCGCCGTACTTCCCGGCAATCGCCCCGTTGAAGAAGTTCATCTTCGGCGAACCGATGAAGCCGGCGACAAACAGCGACTGCGGGCTCTCGTACAGTTCCATCGGCGTGCCGACCTGCTCCAGCATGCCGTCGCGCAGCACGCAGATGCGGTCGGCCAGCGTCATCGCCTCCACCTGGTCGTGGGTCACGTAGATCATCGTCGACTTCGACATTTCCTGGTGCAGCTTGGCGATCTGCAGCCGGGTGGCGACGCGCAGCGCCGCGTCGAGGTTGCTCAGCGGTTCGTCGAACAGGAACACCTTGGGGTCGCGCACGATGGCGCGGCCGATGGCGACGCGCTGGCGCTGCCCGCCCGACAATTGCCCGGGCAGCCGCTTCAGGTATTTCGACAGCTGCAGCGTCTCGGCCGCGGCCTCGACCTTGCGCTTGATCTCATCCTTGCTCTCGTTGGCGATCTTGAGCGCATAGGCCATGTTGTCGAAGACGTTCATGTGCGGGTAGAGCGCATAGCTCTGGAACACCATGGCAATGCCGCGCTTCGAGGGCGCCCGGTTGTTCACTACCTCGCCGTCGATCTCCAGCGTGCCGCTGGTGATGGTCTCGAGGCCGGCAATGGTGCGCAGCAGCGTGGACTTGCCGCTGCCCGACGGGCCGACGAACACCATGAACTCGCCCGACACGATGTCGAGGTTGATGTGCTTGAGCACCTGGACGTGCCCGTAGTCCTTCGAAACGTCGGTGAGCTTGAGGTGTGACATCCGAGCTTCTCTCTTCTTGCACCCCTCCCCGGGGCGCAGTGTTTGTTCGACGTCGCCGCGCCGCGGCCTATTTCACCGAGCCGGCCAAGAGGCCACGCACGAAGTAGCGTTGCAGGGCGAAGAACACGATAAGCGGCACCACGATGGTGACGAACGCGCCCGCCGTCAGGATTTCCCAGTTGTTGCCGCGCGAGCCGAGCAGACTCACCAGCTTGCCGGTCAGCACCAGCTTGTCCTGCTGTGCCCCGAGGAACACCATCGCCACCAGCAGGTCGTTCCAGACCCAGAGGAACTGGAAGATCGAGAACGACGCCAGCGCCGGAAAACTCAGCGGCAGCACCATGGTGGTGAAGATCTTGAAGTGGCTGGCCCCATCGATGCGGGCCGATTCCATGATCTCGCGCGGCAGCCCGGCCATGTAGTTGCGCAGCAGGTAGATGGCGAGCGGCAGGCCGAACGCCGTGTGGGCGAGCCACACGCCGAGATAGGTCTTGCCGTCATCGGCGCCGAACAGCTTGGCGATATCGTTGTAGAGGCTGAGCAGCGGGATCAGCGACATCTGCAGCGGCACGACCAGCAGGCCGACGACCAGCGCCACGATCAGCCCCCGGAACGGGAACCGCATCCAGGCCAGCGCGTAGGCCGCGAACGCCGCGATCAGGATCGGGATGATCGTCGCCGGGATCGTCACCGTGAACGAGTTGATGAACGACCGCCCGACGCCGCTCGCCGTCAGCACCTCGATGTAGTTGTCGATGGTGAAGCGCGGGGCGATGGCGGAGGCGTAGAAGATGCGCGGCCCGCGCGTGTGGGTGAATGGCGTATCCGACGACCATTCGAAGGCGCCGTCAGTCGCCACCGTGATGGCACCGCCATCCGGCATCGGCAGGCTGCCGCCAGCCGGCTCGGCTCCCGGAGCCGAATTGGAAAGGCCGAAGGCGCTGACCGTCTTGTTGGTGTCGGTGCCGAAGACGTTGCCGCGGATGAAGTAGCGGCCGCCCTCCTCCACCTGCGCCTCGGCGGTGCCGATGCGGGTGACGCCCTGCGTCTCCGAGGTGGTCAATGCCGTCCACCAACCCGACACCGCCAGTTGGTCCTTGTCGCGCAGCGACGAGATCAAGAGGCCGGCGGTCGGCAGCGTCCAGATCAGCACCAGCACCAGCAGCGCCAGGTGGGTCAGGGCGCGACCGAGGGTCATCCCGGCCAGCCAGCTCGGCCGGCTCGTTGAGACACGCGGAATGGCGGGAGCCTGTTCGACAGCAGTGGTCATCAGCGTGTCCCCTGTTCCGCGTTGGCCCGGCGGATGTTCCAGATCATGATCGGCAGCACCGCCAGCATGATCACCACCGCGATCGCCGAGCCGCGGCCATAGTCGAAGTTCACGAACATCCACTTGAACATCAGGTTGGCGAGCACCTCGGTGTCCCACTGGCCGTTGGTCATTGCGAAGATGATGTCGAACACCTTCAGCACCACGATGGTGATCGTCGTCCACACCACGACGATCGTGCCCCAGATCTGCGGGATCATGATGTCGAAGAAGATGCGGAAATCGTTGGCGCCGTCGATCCGCGCCGCCTCCAGCGTCTCCTCAGGAATGCCGCGCAGCGCCGCCGAGAGGATCACCATGGCAAAGCCGGTCTGGATCCAGACGAGGATCACCATCAGGAACAGCGAGTTCCACACCGGCAGCGTGATCCACGCCTGCGGCGGAAAGCCGAGCCCGGTGATGATGGCGTTGAGGATGCCGATCTGGTTGGAACCCTCCCCCCGGTAGTCATAGACGAACTTCCAGATCACCGAGGCGCCAACGAACGAGATCGCCATCGGCATGAACACCAGCGACTTCGCGATATTGCCCCACCACAGCCGGTCCGCCAGCACCGCGATCACCAGCCCGAAGCCGGTCGCGAGCGACGGCACGATGATGAGCCACATCAGGTTGTTGAAGACCGAGCGCTGGAAATTACCGTCGCCGAAGGCCCACACATAGTTGGAGAAACCGACGAAGTTCGTGCCGTTCTTGTCGAAGAAGCTCAGCCGGAAGGTCTCGATCACCGGATAGATCAGGTAGACGGTGAGAAACAGCAGGGCCGGGATCAGGAACAGCCACGGGCGGATCTGGCTGCGCAGGTTGTCGCGCTTGGTCAGTTCGTCGCCGGTCGCCGTGGCGCTGCCGAGAAACCGGTCGAGCAGCCAGTTGGTACCCCAGAAGTAGGCGACACAGCCCGCCAGCGCGATGGCGATGGCTACAACGGCGCCGAAGATCTGCTGGACAATATCGCTCAAAAGCCGCCCTCCCCGACGCTATCGCTCTGTCGTCGCCTGTGTTGGTGGCCGGCACCCTGGCGCCGGCCACCACTTCGATAAAGCCGCTAGTGCAGCCTTATTTGATCGCGTCCCAGCTGGCCTGGATCTTGTCGGCCACTTCCTGGGCCGATGCCCCACCAACGAAGTCGACCATGCCGGTCCAGAAGCTGCCGGCACCGATGGCGCCCGGCATCAGGTCCGAACCGTCGAAGCGGAACGTCGTGGCATTAAGCAGGATTTCGCCTTCGCCCTTCAGCGTATCATTGCCGTAGGTCTCGATATTGGCGGCCTTGAGGGTCGACAGGAAGCCCGACTGCGCCATCCAGATCTCGTTGGAGATCGGGTTCATCAGGAAGTCGATGAAGGCGTGAGCCGCCGGCGAGTCCTTGGTGATGGTGGCGAGCGTACCAGCGCCGAGCACCGGCTTGCCGAGATCCTTGCCGGCATAGGCCGGGAAGTAGAAGAAGTCGGCATCCTCACCGAGCACCGTGCCTTCGGGGAAGAAGGACGGGATGAACGACGCCTGGTGGTGCATGAAGCAGCCCGGCGGTACCGAGAACAGCCCCAGCGGGCTCTCGCGGAAGTCCGTCGTGCCCACGGCAGCAGCGCCGCCCATGACCTTCTTGTCGTCCTTGGCAATGGAACCGAACAGCTCGAGAGCCGCCACGACCTTGGGGTCGTTGAACTTCAGGTCGTTCTTCACCCACGCGTCGTAGTCTTCCGGCGACTGGGTGCGCAGCATGATGTCTTCGATCCAGTCGGTCGCCGGCCAGCCGGTCGCGCCGCCCGAACCGAGGCCGATGCACCACGGCGTCTTGCCGTCGGCGACCATCTTGTCGGTTAGCGCCAGCAGGTCTTCCATCGTCTCGGGGACGGCGTAGCCGGCATCGGCGAAGTTGTCCGGCGAGTACCAGACCAGCGACTTGAGGTCGGACTTGTACGGCACAGCGTAGAAGGTCGCGGCACCGGCCTGGTCGCTGTAGGTACCAAGGCCCACGAACGAGGCACCGGCGGCATGCTCGGCCTCGACGCGCGCCTTGATGTCATCGCCGAGCGCCACCAGGTAGCCCTTGGACGCCATGTCGGCGAGCAGGCCCGGCTGCGGCAGGATGGTGATGTTGGCCGACGAGCCGGCGGCCGCGTCGATCTGCGCCTGCTGCTCGTAGTTCTCGGACGAGCCGTACTGAACATCGACGCCGGTCGCGTCCTCGAAATAGGCGAGCACGCTCAGGAACTGCTCCTGGTCACCACCCTCGCGCCACGGACCCCAGATCGTCAGGGTCTGGCCAGCGAGGTCCTTGTGTGCGTCGGCGAATGCCTGCAGCGCGTCCCAGCTGAACGCGCCCTCACCCTTCGGGAACTTGAGTTCCTGGGCCTGAGCGGCCACCACACCAAGCGTCGCGCCGGCAAGCAGCGCGGCCATGAAAAACTTCAGTTTCATTGTCTTCCTCCCACGGGAAAGCTGTGACTGGGAGGACAAAGCGTGGCGACCGGCGCCTTGCGACGCCCCGGTACCGTTACCCCCTCCCGCCAAAACGCTTCGCCCTGACGGATTGCACCGCAGTTCCCAAAGCGCTTTGAACCGGAACCTAGACTTTGGTGGGAAATGCTGTCAAGCGGGATTCATCACTCGTTCATCTGTGACTGTCGGTCGCTCAGAATTATGGCATGCAATACAGTAACTTGGGTCAGCGATGCTTACTGAACCTCCGGATGCAGCGGTTTGGAGTTGAGGTACGAACGTCAACGACAACGCGTGTTCCAAACCGCTTGCAACAGGTCTCCAAATCGCTTTGAATGAATTTCTCGGGGAGGAGGCATCTACCGAAGCGGCACCAACGCCGCCGTGGATGTAGCGAATTTGGTTATGAAACTCAAAGACTTGGCCAATGAGCTCGGGCTCTCGCAGACGACCGTGAGCCGCGCCCTTAATGGCTTCCCCGAGGTCAACGAGGAGACCCGGGCCCGGGTCGCCGAAGCCGCGAGCCGCCTCGGCTACCGCGCGAACGCCTCCGCGCGGCGCCTTGCGACGGGCCGGGCCGGCGCCATCGGCGTCCCCCTGCCCTTGCAGCGCTCGCTGCATTTCGGCCCGCACACCTCGGAATTCCTCTCCGGCATCTCCGAACGCCTCGCCCAGCACGAGATCGACATCGTCGTCACGCCGATCGACGCCGACGACGAAGTCCCTGTTTTCAAACGGTTAGCGGCGTCGAAGCGGGTCGACGCCCTCGTTCTTTCGGCCCCGACGCCGAACGACCAGCGCATTGCCGCCCTCACCGAACTGGGCATGCCCTTCCTGCTCCACGGCCGTGCCGAGGGCGTGAACATTCCGCATGCCTGGCTCGACATCGACAACGAGGGCGCCTTCCGCCGCGCCACCAGCCACCTGATCGACCTCGGCCACACCCGCATCGCCATGATCAGCGGCCCGCTCGACCAGACCTTCGCCATCCATCGCGACCGCGGCTACCGCAGCGCCCTGCAGACCCGCGGCCTGCCCGTCGACCCCGGCCTGATCGGCGGTGGGCGCTTCACCGACGAGAACGGCTTCCGCCTCGCCCAGGCCTTCCTCGAGCGCCGCCCTCGCCCTACCGCCTTCCTCGCCGGTTCGATGATGACCGCGCTCGGCGTCTTCCGCGCCATCCGCGCCGCCGGGCTCGAGCTGGGCAAGGACGTATCGATGATCGCCCACGACGACGTCTTCCCCTACCTCAACGCCGACAACATGGTCCCCTCCATGTCCACCACCCGCTCCTCGATCCGCGCCGCCGGCGCCCGCATCGCCGACCTGCTGCTGCAAATGCAGGAAGGCAAGGACCCGGCGACAATCCACGAACTGTGGCCGGTGGAACTGGTGCTGCGGGAGTCGACGGGGCCGGCGAACGGCTGAACCACTGGTGATACGAGCCACCACGCCCTGTTGTTGATTGTGGGTCAGCAAATCTTGGTGCTATCGAGTTGACTTGGGCATGGCTTGGAGCAAATGGGTGAAATCAATCTATGGCGTCCTAATGACTGCTTCTTTGTCTCTATGCTGGGTTGAGCCAGGGATCGCTGGCTTCCTCGGCACAGAATGGGGTATGAGCCGAGCCGAGGTAATGGCTGCTACCAATGGCTTGGCGCAGGAATATCAAGACCCCCGCAGTGTGCCGATGAAGGATGAACTGGTTGCCGTGATCGCCCTTACTCCTGAAATACAAGTGAGAGCGTTCTATCGCTTCTACTACGAAGGGACCCTGGCTGGCATGAAGCTACTGCCGAACGACATGACTCAGTGCTCCAGCATCGGACAAATGCTCGCAGAGTCTTACGGCGCCGCAGCGAGATCGGGTGGGCCGGTTAAGCAGTGGTTCGACCGTCAGGGGTTGAACATCATCACCTTCAGTCATGTTCAGCGTACCTGCCAGCTTGACTATAAGCCCCTGCCGCCCCCCACACCCTAACCTCGGGCGTACCCTACCCCACCCGCCTCAGATGATTGTCGAACAGCACCGGCACGCTCAGCCGCGCTACGCCTGACCCCGCCAACCCGCCCAGTTCCCCGTCCCCGCTCGACGCCAGCAGCCCCGCCGCGTCCCCGGCGATCCCGCAGCCGTTGCGCATCGACAGCGCCTCGATCACTCCGCCCGTCGCGGCATCGAGCGCCAGGATCGTGTTCCCCTCGGGCGAGCTGACCCCGATGATCGCCCCATCCGCCGAAGCCGCCACCGACCCCACATAGTTGCGCAGGTCGCCGAGCGTCCCCTCCGGCAGCTCGATCAGCCGGATTTCGCCCTCCCGCGTCGCGTAGCCCACCAGTTGCGGCCGGTCGCCCGGATCGCCCCTGAACTGGCATCCGAACCACACCCGCGACTGCGCATCGAACGCCATGTGCCGGATCGACAACTTGTGCAGCCCGTCGGCGAGCCGCAACTGCCCGATCAGGTCGCCGGTCCGCCGGTCGATGAACGCCACCGAGGGGTCCATCGTCTCGAGGTTCAGCTCCGCCCGCCCATAGTCCGGATGCGTCTCGATCCCGCCATTGGCGATCACGAAGGTCTCGCCGTCCGGCATCAGCAGCATCTCGTGCGGGCCGGTGCCGAACGTGTCGAACTCGCCGATCCGCCGGAACCCGCCCGCCACGTCGTAAATGCCGATGACCCCGCGCGCGTTCTCGAAGTCGTTTTCGGTCGCATAGAGCAGCCGGCCGTCCGGCGAGAACGCTCCGTGGCCGAAGAAGTGCCGGCCCTCCAGGCTGGTGATCGTCTGCGGCGCCATCGCCCCCGCAGGGTCGAACACCACCGCGAACGTCCCCGGCTGCCGTGCGAACGCCACCGCCTGCCCGGTCACCGGCGAAAACGTCAGATCATGCCCGCGCTCCGGCAGGTCGACGCTGGCGATGAGCGTCCCAGCCTCGCTGACCAGCGCCGCCGCGTAACCGCCCGCTTGCTTCTGGATCGACGAGGCGAACACCAGTTCCGCCCGTTCCAGCGCCTCGGCGCGTCGCGGCACGAGGCTCGCGGCGAACCCAGCCCCCGCCGCCTTCAGGAACGCCCGCCGCTGCCACATGCCTCAGTCTCCGTCGAGCGACGAGAACCCCACCGACAGTCCCAGCGCCGCCGGCAGGTCCTCACCCACCAGCTTGTCGATCACCTGGCTCGAGATCACGATGTTGGCCACCTGGTCCACCTGCGCCGGATCGGCCATTGCCTCCTCCACCGTCCCGGTCACGCCGGAGCCGTAGATCGCGACACTGTCGAACTCGGCCATCGCCTGCTCGCCGATCCAGAACTGCTCGGTCGGCGCATATTCCCAGATGTCGGAGTTCACCAGCAGCGCCCGCAGCGCGGTGAAATTGGCGAGGATCGACGGCATCGTCTGGTTCGAGCGCCAGAACAGCGCCGAGCGCGGCTTCGGCTCCGCCCCGCCGCGCCCGAGAAACGGCAGGATACGCTGGTCGCGGATCATCTCCAGCCCATGCGCCATCACCCCGACCAGTTCCTGCAGCACCTCGGCATTGTCGCGATAGTCGGGGTCGGACTGGCTGGGCCGGATCAGTCGCGCCGAGATCCCGGCCGGGTCCGCCCACTCGCTGCTCATCTCGGCTGCAGTGCTCGAAAGCAGCGCGGCAATCGCCGAGCCATAGCGGCAGCGAAACGCGCCCTGCTCCGTCCCGAGCGCCTCGGCCCCAGTGCCGAACAGAACGAACTCCAGCGCGCCCAGCCCCTGCACCGCGACGCTCTTGCCGTACAGCGTCGCCGGATCGGTCGCCGTCTCGTCCTCGGTCGCGAGGATCGCCTGCACCTGCCTGAGCGCGATGCCCTTGCGATCGGGCCAGAACAGGATGCGCTCGGTGCGGTTGTCCGTCATCAGCGGCCCGAATCGGTACACTTCGATCCCGGACCACGCCTGCACCACCGCACCGAACTGTCCGCGCACCACCGCAAGGGCATCCGCCGAAGGCCCGGCGCAAAGCTCCGCCTGCCTCGCCGCCAGCCGCTCCGTCTCCGCCGCGAACCCGGCAAACCCCGGCCGGATCACCTCCTCGACCGCCTGCGTGATCACCGTACGCGCCGTTGGATGAAGCTGCGCGAAGGCCGGCGTCGCCAGCAACCCGATCAGCAGTGCCAGCCAAACCCGCATCACAGCGACTCCACGAACTTCAGCAGCGCCTCGCGCTCCGGCTGCGGCATCGCCGCGAACGCATCGCGCGCCGCCTGCGCCTCGCCGCCATGCCACAGGATCGCCTCGGTCAGGTTGCGCGCCCGCCCATCATGCAAAAACTCGGTGTGCCCCGACACCGTCTCGGTCAGCCCGATGCCCCAGAGCGGCGCCGTCCGCCATTCGTACCCATCCGCCTGCCCTTCCGGCCGATGATCGGCCAACCCATCGCCCAGGTCGTGCAGCAGGAAATCCGAATACGGCCAGATCAGCTGGAACCGCAGCGCCGGGTTGTCTCCCGACCGCGACGTCACGAACTTCGGCACATGGCACGAGGCGCAGCCGGCGCCATAGAACGCCGCCTTGCCGGCCAGCACCGTCGGATCGCCCGCATCCCGCCGCTGCGGCACGCCGAGATTCTGCGAATAGAAGGTCACGAGGTCGAGCACCGGATCAGGCGCCTCGGATGGCCCAAGCCGCTCCTGCTCGCCGGTAGGCAGTGCCAGGCACTCGGCCTGCGTCGCCATGCAGTCGCCCTGCGGCCGCATCACCAGCGGCGTCGAGATTCCAAGATCGCCCGCGAATGCATCCGCCGACTGCGCCCGGATCGACGCCGCCCCGGCCTTCCAGCCAAACCGCCCGAGAGCGATTTCGCCCGTCACCGGATCGCGCACGCGGTTCGGCCGCCCCGATACGCCATCCCCGTCCGCGTCGTCCGGATCGGCATGCGCCAGAATGTCCTCGACCGGTATCTGCTCGATCAGCCCCAGCCCGATCATCTGCGGCGTCACGCGCGGTGACAGCATCACGTCCGGCGCCATCGGTCCGTAGCCCAGATCGGCCACCGAATAACTTGGCCGGCGCAGCGTCACCACCGTGCCGTCGCCCAGCGTCACCGGCACGTCGGTGTAGTCGATCAACATCCGTCCCTCGGCATGCAGCCCCGGCACCGCAAAGTCCTGCAACTGCCCGCCATAGGTCGGCTCGGGGATCACCTTCGCGGTGCCGTCCGCCAGCGCCTGCATCTCGGCATAAGTATACGCCGGCACCGAGAGCCGCAGGAACATCGACACCGCATCGTCGTCCGCGCCCGACGGCGTGTGCCCGCGCCCATCCTTGAGGTGGCAGTTCTGGCAGCCGCGCGCATTGAACAGCGGCCCCAGCCCATCCGACGCCTGCGTCGATGACGGCGAGGAGACCCACAGCTTGCGGAACAGCGCGTTGCCGAGCTTGAACTGCTCTTCCTGCTCGAAACTCAGGTTTGCCGACGAGAACGAGAAGATGTCGCCATTGATGCGCTTCTTCACCGTGGCCTTGCCGCCGGGCAACTGCTCGAAATTCTCGGGCTTGCTGAAATCGGTCGTCGGCGCGGTGACCCGCTTCACCCGAGCCAGGTCGTCCGGCGTGAGGTCGGAACGGGTCCCGCCTTCATTGCCGAAGGCGAGACCCGCGAGAAGCGTTATGGCCAGGATCGCGGTCAAGCGCATGTGCATGTCAGCACTCTAGGCAAATGCCCGGCCACGCCGGGAGGAAAGACGGCGCCGCGGATTCTTTCAAGCCCGCGGCACGCACAAAGCTCTGGAAAACCTGGGCTTACTCGAACACCGCGTCCGGGTTGGTCAGGCTGTCGGATTGTTCGATCGTCACCGCATCGCCGAGGTCGAGCAGCGCCACCGCCCGCTCCACGCCGCGCGTCTGTGCGATCAGTGCGTCGATCGCCGCCTGCACCGTGGCGTTGCCTTCGGCATTGCCCTCGCCGATCTGCTGGTCATAGGCCTCGCCGCCAGCCGCCCGGTCGGCAATCGCCTGCAGCTTGGCCACCGAGTCGTCGAGCTGCGACCGGATTTCCGCATCAAGCGCCGCGTCCCTGGCTGCGACCAGCGCCGAGATCGACGGGCCTTCCACCACCGACCCATCCACCCGCACATACCGGCCCAGGTAGACGTTGCGGATGCCGATGCCGTCGTTCAGGTGCGAGGCGTGGGTGTTGTCCGAGAAGCAGTCGTGCTCCTCTTCCGGGTCATGCAGCAGCAGGCCGAGCTTCATCCGCTCGCCCGCCAGTTCGCCGAACGACAGCGAGCCCATGCCGGTGAGGATCGTCGAAAGCCCGGTTTCGGCCAGCGCCGTCCGCGCCTCCCCGCCCTCGGCCCAGGCCGCCACCATCTCCTCGAGGTCGGTCACCAGCAGGTCGGTCGCCGCATCGAGATACTGTGCCCGCCGCGCTGCATTCGCCTCGGTCCCATAGTCGGTGAATGGCCGCTGCCCGGCCCCCGGCCCCGTGCCGTTCAGGTCTTGCCCCCACAGCAGGAACTCGACGGCGTGATACCCGGTCGCCACGTTGCTCTCGATGCCACCCGCTTCCTGCAGCGTGCTGGCGAGGAACTCCGGGGTGATCTCGGTCGCGTCGACCTCCTGCCCGTCGATGCTGATCTTCGCGTTGGCGATCACGTTGGCGGTGTAGAGCCCGTTGGCGTCGCTCTCGGCACCGTAGCTCGCGTCGACATAGTCGATCAGACCCTCGTCGAGCGGCCAGGCGTTCACCTTGCCCTCCCACGCATCGACGATGGCATTGCCGAAGCGGAACGCCTCGGTCTGCTGGTAGCTCGGCCGTGAGGCGATCCACGCGGCGCGCGCCGCCGCCAGCGTATCATCCGACGGGCTGGCGATCAGTGCATCGGTCGCCGCGTCGAGCGCCCTGGCGGTCGTCAGCGCGTCCTCGTAGCCGGCGAGCGCAATGTCGGCGTAGGTCTTGAGGATATCGTCGCTCGTCGGCTCCTGTGCGAAAGCCGCGCCGACGCCGGCTGCCGCCATCCCTGCAATGAGGGCCAGTGTGCTGATCGTCTTCATATCTGGAGATCTCCCGGCCGGCCGATGAGGGCCGCAATGTCGGCGGCCTATCAAAGTGGAGAACCAGCATCAAGAAATATCGACACAGTCTGGAACCGGTCTAAACTCCGCCAACCGCCCATCTCGACTCCCGATGTCAAACCGGGCACTGTCACAATTGTCACAATCGGCTTGGGGAGCCTGACACAGCCGCAACACCCGGCAAAGCCGCGCGCCTGCGCCGCTTTCAGCCTCGTCGCCCGTGGGACCGGCGCCGGGGCTGTCATGTGCCTGTCACATGGCCGAACTAGGTGGAGCGCGGCTTTGGGGCCTCCGCAAGGCGGGACAGAAGCCTAAATCTCCAGGGAGACGCAAATGATCATGAAGAACGCGTTTGCCGCCTCGGTGTCCGTCGTCGCGATGCTCGCTTCGACCGCCTCGATGGCGCAGACCGACCTCGCCGCCCTCTACGAGGCAGCCAAGGCCGAAGGCATGCTGACCACCATCGCCCTGCCCCACAACTGGTGCGGCTATGGCGAAGTCATCGCCGGCTTCAAGGCGAAGTATCCGGGCATCACCGTCAACGAGCTGAACCCCGACGCCGGCTCCGCCGACGAGCTCGAGGCCGTGCGCGCCAACAAGGACAATACCGGTCCGCAGGCGCCCGACGTGCTCGACATCGGCCTGAGCTTCGGCCCGCAGGCCAAGGAAGAGGGCCTGCTGCAGGCCTACAAGGTTTCGACCTGGGACGAAATCCCGGCCGAGGCCAAGGACGAAGAAGGCTTCTGGTACGGCGACTATTACGGCGTGCTGTCGTTCCTCGTGAACACCGATCTGGTTTCGACCGTCCCCACCAGCTGGGCCGACCTGCAGAAGCCCGAGTACGCCAACTCGGTCGCCCTCGCCGGTGATCCGCGCGCCTCGAACCAGGCCATCCAGGGCGTTTACGGCGCCGGTCTCGCCAATGGCGGCACCGATGCCGAGTCGGCTGCCAATGCCGGCCTCGCTTTCTTCAAGGACCTGAACGCCAAGGGCAACTTCGTGCCCGTGATCGGCAAGGCGGCGTCCGTCGCTCAGGGCACGACGCCGATCGTCGTCGCCTGGGACTACAACGTCCTCGCCTGGCGTGATGGCTTCGCGGGCAACCCCGCCGCCGAAGTCGTTGTGCCGACCGACAGTGTCGTCGCCGGTGTGTACGTGCAGGCCATCAGCGCCTACGCGCCGCATCCGAACGCCGCCAAGCTCTGGATGGAATACCTCTACTCCGACGAAGGCCAGCTCGGCTGGCTGAAGGGCTACTGCCACCCGATCCGCTTCAACGCGCTCGCCGAGCAGGGCAAGATCCCGCAGGATCTGCTCGACGCCCTGCCGCCCGCCGAGAACTACGCCAAGGCCGTGTTCCCCTCGATCGCCGAACAGAACGCCGCCAAGGCCGTGATCACCGGCCAGTGGGACGCAGTCGTTGGGGCCAACGTTGCCGAATAACGGCTTGATCCAAGCTACAGTGGCCGACCCGGTGCAAACCGGGCCGGCCATGCCGTTTTGGCGGCGCGTTCGCTCCGGCCTGTCTGGCGGCACGCTGACGGCGCTGCTCGGCGTTGCGCCGTTCGTCGCTTTCGCGATCCTGTTCCTGATCCTGCCGACCCTCGGCCTCGTCGTTCAGGCGTTCATCGGTGCCGACGGCGGCTTCACGCTGCAGAACATCGTCGATCTGAGCCAGCCGCAGATTGTCAGCTCCTTCTCGATTTCACTGCGAATCTCCGCCGCATCGGCCGCCATCGGCGCCGTCGTCGGACTAATCATCGCGCTCGCCATCATTCGCGGCAAACTGCCCGAATCGATCCGCTCGACGGTGATGACCTTCTCGGGCGTCGCCTCCAACTTCGCCGGCATTCCGCTCGCCTTTGCCTTCCTCTCGACGCTCGGGCGCCTTGGCCTCGTGACGGTGATCCTCAAGACCGTGTTCGGCATCGACCTCTACCGGTCGGGCTTCAACCTGCTGAGCTTCTGGGGCCTCACCATCACCTACCTCTACTTCCAGATTCCGCTGATGGTCCTGATCATCGCGCCGGCCATCGACGGGCTGAAGAAGGAATGGGGCGAGGCAGCCGCCACGCTGGGCGCGACGCCGTACCAGTTCTGGCGCTATATCGGGCTGCCGGTGCTGTGGCCGAACCTGCTCGGCACGCTGTCGCTGCTGTTCGCCAACGCCTTTGGCGCCATCGCCACCGCCTACGCGCTGACCGGCTCGTCGCTGAACATCGTCCCCATCCTGCTCTACGCCCAGATCCGGGGCGACGTGCTGCAGAACCCGGGCCTCGGCGCAGCGCTGGCACTCGGCATGATCGTCATCACGGCACTCGCCAACGTCATCTATCTCGTCATCCGGGCGCGGGCCGAGAGGTGGCTGAAATGACCCGCGGCAAGCCATGGGCCTGGGTCGTGTTCGGCCTGGCGGCGCTCTACTTCCTGCTGCCGCTGATCGCCACGGTCGATTTCTCGCTGCGCATCCGGCGCGGCACCTACTCGCTCGATGCCTACCTGAACGTGCTGGCCGATCCGCGCTTCCAGCAGACGTTCTCCTATTCGATCTTCATCGGGCTGACGACGATCCTCGTCGGCATCTTCATCGTGCTGCCCGCCGCCTACTACGTGCGCCTGCGCCTGCCGCAGCTGCGCCCGCTGGTCGAGTTCGTGACGCTGCTGCCGCTCATCATCCCGGCCATCATTCTCGTCTTCGGCTATATCCGCCTCTACAGTTCCAGTTCCTGGCTGCCCTTGCTGGGCTGGCAGGTGGGTGGCCAGTACATCGGCGGCCCGATCCTGCTGACCTTTGCCTACGTGGCGCTCGGCCTGCCCTACATGTACCGCGCCATCGACACCGGCCTCCGCACGATCGACGTGCAGACGCTGACCGAGGCCGCCACCATCCTCGGCGCCAACCAGTTGACCATCCTCGCGCAGGTGATCCTGCCCAACATCGTCGTTGCGGTGCTGTCCGGTGCGTTCCTGACGCTCGCCATTGTCATCGGCGAGTTCACCATCGCGAGTCTGCTGAACCAGCAGGTGTTCGGCGTCTACATGCAGAATGTCGGCGCCAACCGGGCCTTCGAGCCTGCAGCGCTGGCCGTGATCTCCTTCGTCATCACCTGGGGCGCGATGGGCATGATCCAGTTGCTCGCCCGTTTCGCCCCCAAGACCGCTCGCAAAGAGTGACGCCCGCAAGGACCGACCGAATGGCCGCAGAGTTTCTCCGCATCGACAAGCTGGTGAAGGCCTTCGGCGCCAACCAGGTGGTCAAGGGCGTCGACCTGAGTTTCGAACAGGGCGAGTTCGTCACGCTGCTCGGCCCGTCGGGCTGCGGCAAGACCACGATCCTCCGGATGATCGCCGGCTTCGAGAAGCCGACGAGCGGCACCATCACCGTCGACGGGCACGACATCACCACGCTGGCGCCGAACAAGCGCCAGATCGGCATGGTGTTCCAGGCCTACGCGCTGTTCCCCAACATGAACGTCGCCGACAATGTCGGTTTCGGGCTGAAGATCGCCAACGTGCCCCGCCCGCAGCGCGAGGCCCGGGTCGAGGAAATGCTGAAGCTCATCGGCCTCACCGGCTACGGCAAGCGCTTCCCGTTCGAGCTGTCGGGCGGCCAGCAGCAGCGCGTCGCCCTCGCCCGCGCTTTGGCGCCCAGCCCGCGCATGCTGCTACTCGACGAGCCTCTCTCCGCCCTCGACGCCAAGATCCGCGTTTCGCTGCGCGAGCAGATCCGCGAAATCCAGCGCGAGCTCGGGATCACCACTGTCTTCGTCACCCATGACCAGGAAGAGGCGCTGTCGATCTCCGACCGCATCGTCGTGATGAACGCCGGCAGTGTCGAGCAGTTCGGCGCCCCCTTCGAGATCTACAACCGTCCGCAGACCCGCTTCGTCGCCACCTTCGTCGGCCAGCTCAACACGCTGACCGCTACCGTCGCCGACGCCGGCCGCAAGACTGTGCAGATCGGCACCTCCACCGTCACCATCCCCGCGCTGCCCGCAACTGCTCGCACCGGCGAGGCGATCGCCCTCACCATGCGCCCCGAAGCCGTCTCGCTCTCCGACGTCACCGGCCACGACATCCAGCTCGAAGGCCGCGTCGCCGAAGTCCACTTCCTCGGCTCGGTCATCCGCCTCAAGGTCGACCTCGGCGGCAACACCATCAGCCTCGACACCTTCAACGACCAGCGCACCCCACCCCCCGCCCACGGCTCCCCGGTCCGCCTCGGCATCGCCAGCAGCGATGTACTGGTTCTCGGGAACTAGGCGCCCCTCAAGCACAACGCCCTCCCTCCCCCTTGTGGGGAGGGTAGCGCAGCTTGGCCGCGCCAGCGGCTTAGCGTAGCTAGGGTGGGGGGGGTTTCAGGGACGCATACACGGGGCACCACCGCATGAACATTCTCTTCATCACCGCCGACCAATGGCGCGGCACCGCCACCGGCTACGCGGGCCACCCGCACGTCAGGACCCCGAACCTCGATGCGCTCGCCGCCGACGGAGTCGCCTTCCTGAACCACTTCTCTCAGGCCGCCCCGTGCTCGCCGGCCCGCGCCGCGCTCTACACCGGCCTCTACCAGATGAACAACCGCGTCGTCCGCAACGGCACCCCGCTGGCCGACCGCTTCGACAACATCGCCAAAGCCGCCCGCCGTGCCGGCTATGATCCGACGCTGTTCGGCTACACCGACGTCTCGCTCGACCCCACGAGCCGACACCCCAACGACCCCGACCTCACCACCTACGAAGGCGTCCTCCCCGGCTTCACCACACGGGTGAAGCTGCCCGAGCACGAGCGCCCATGGCTCAGCTGGCTCGGCCAGCAGGGCCTGGAGTTCGGCGACAACGCCGAAGCCCACCTGCCCGTCGGCGTCGAACCCGGCCGCATCACCAGCGCCCCGCCGGCGTATACCGCCGAGCAGACCCAGACCGCCTTCCTCACCGGCGAGTTCCTGCGCTGGCTCGAGGAGCAGGTTGGCGAGCGCCCCTGGTTCGCCCACCTGAGCTACATCCGCCCGCACCCGCCCTTCATCGTGCCTGCGCCCTACAACACCATGTTCTCGCCCGACGAGATCGACGGCTTCGCGCACGCCGATAGCCGCCGCGCCGAGGCCAGCGGCCATCCGCTGATGGATTACTTCCTCGAGAACGCCACCACCGACCACTTCGTCCCCGGCGCCACCGGCCGCGTCGCCGAAATCACCGACGCCGAGTTCCGCCAGATCAAGGCCACCTACTACGGCATGATCGCCGAGGTCGACGCCCAGCTCGGCCGCGTCTTCGATGCCATCACCGAGCGCGGCGAATGGGGCGACACCCTCATCGTCTTCACCTCCGACCACGCCGAAATGCTCGGCGACCACCATGCCCTCGGCAAGGGCGGCTACTTCGACCAGTCCCAGCATATCCCACTGGTGATCCGCGACCCCCGGCAGGGTGCTGACGGCCGCAAGGTCACCGACTTCACCGAGGCCGTCGATATCTTCCCCACCCTGCTTGCAGCGATGGACGTCGAGGCCTTGCACCAGCCCGACGGCCGATCCCTCGAACCCTTCCTGCAGGATGAGGCGACCCCGCCACGCTGGCGCGACGCCGTGCATTGGGAGTTCGACTTCCGCGAGGTTACCAGCCAGTTTGCCGAAAGCTGGTTCGAAGCCCGCTCCACCGAGCTCAACCTCTCCGTCATCCGGACCGCGAAGTGGAAATACGTCCACTTCCCCACGCTGCCCCCGCTGCTCTTCGACCTCGAAGCCGATCCCGGCAACCTCGTGAACCTCGCCGAGGACCCAGCCCACCTCCGCACCCGGCTCGAGATGGCCGAACGCCTGCTGAGCTGGCGCGCCGCCCACCTCGACCAGACCCTGGCCCTGAAGGAACTGACGCCCGCCGGCGTGGTGACGGCCAAGCCCTGACTGGGCCAAGCTTGGTGGAGGGGGTGGCACCGGCACAACGACCACACGCCCCACCACTCCCTCAGTCATACTGCTGTCGATGCTTCGTCTCGGCGCGATTGCGCTTGCTGCGCTGCACCCACACCTTCCGGCTCGCCGCGTGCGCCCGCGGGTCGTCCTTGTTGTGCTGAAACGCCAGCTCGCGCTGCAGCTTGCCCCAGGCCCGCCAGCGCCCCGCATCGAGCGTCCCGCTCTCCAGCGCCGCGGCAACCGCGCAGCCGGGTTCGCTCTCGTGCCGGCAGTCATGGAAGCGGCACTGCGCCGCCAGCGCCTCGATGTCGGAAAACGCCGCCGACATGCCATCGCCCGCATCCCACAGGCCCAGTTCCCGCATGCCGGGCGTATCGAGGATCAGTGCCCCGCTCGGCAGCAGCACCAGTTCGCGGTGTGTCGTGGTGTGGCGGCCGCGCGCATCGTCCTCGCGGATCGCCTGCGTCGCCATCTGCATGCGCCCGGCCAGCGCGTTGACCAGCGTCGATTTGCCGACACCGGAGCTGCCGAGCAGCACGGCGGTGCGACCGGGGCTGAGATGGGCGCGCAGGTCATCCAGCCCGACCCCTGTCACTGCCGATACCGCCACCACTGGCGCGCCCATCGCCACCGCCTCGATCTCGCCGATGCGCTCGTTTGCGTCCGCGCACATGTCGGCCTTAGTCAGCACGACCACCGGCTGCGCGCCGCTCTCCCACGCCGTCGCCAGGTACCGTTCGATCCGCCGCGGATTGAGGTCGGCATTCATCGAGGCAGCGAGCAGCGCCACGTCGACATTGGCCGCCACCACCTGCTGCCGGGCCATCCCCGGACCACTGGCGCGACGCACGAAACTGCTGCTACGCGGCAACACGTGCTGGATCGTCGCGCTCCCCTCATCGGGACGCGCCAGCACGGCGACCCAGTCGCCGGTGACGGGATAGTCGCCGTCCTCGGCCTCATAGGCGAGCCGGCCCGCCAGCGTGGCGTGCAGCTCCCCGGCGTCGGTTGCGACCTCATAGAGGCCGCGCTGCTGCACGACGACCCGCGCCGGGATCAGCCCCGCGGCGGCATGCATGGCAAATTGCTGCTGAAGCGCATCGCTCCAGCCAAACTGTTTTAGCAAGATGGAATTCCTTGGAAATCAGGGCCATGAAGGCGCCCGCCGGAATTCCGTGTGTTCGGAAGCTACGCGGCGGCGCGACGGAAGGCGTTGCTCACAATGTCTGTCATTGGACGCCTCCTCTGTTGCGCGGCGAGGCACCAGTTAACTCCCGCGCCGCGCGCCTGTCAAACCCGCTCGATGCCTTCCGTCCGGCGCCGAACCTGACTACGCTGCAGGCAACATCAGGACCACCGCCATGACCACCGACCCCTTCGTCACCCCCGCCTGGCTCGCCGAGCACCTCAACGATCCGAACGTCGTCGTCGTCGATGGCAGCTGGTACCTCCCCGCCCTCGCCCGCGACCCGCGCGCCGAATACCTCGCCGGCCACATCCCCGGCGCCATCTGGTTCGACGTCGATCAGTACGCCGACCTCTCGTCGCCCCTGCCGCACATGCTGCTGCCGCCCGCCGACTTCGCCGCCCTCGCCGGCCGCCTCGGCATCGCCGACACCGACACTATCGTCGTCTACGACGGCGCGGGCCTCTCCTCGGCCCCGCGCGTCCGCTGGACCTTCGCCGTCATGGGCGCCAAGGACGTGCGCATCCTTTCAGGCGGCCTCCCCGCCTGGCGGGCCGAAAACCGTCTGCTCGAAACCGAGGAAGTTGCCCGCCCCGCCACCACCTTCAACGCCGATTTCGACCCTCAGCGCGTCGCCCTGCTCGCCGACATGCAGGCGCTCGTCCGCACCGGCCACCGCCAGATCATCGACGCCCGGCCCGCAGGCCGCTTTGCCGGCACCGACGCGGAGCCCCGCCCCGGCCTGAAGCCGGGGCATATGCCGAACGCCATCTCCGCTCCGGCTACGACTCTCGTGGAGAGCGGCCGGCTAAAGTCCCCCGACGCGCTGAAAGCCCAGTTCGCCGCCGCAGGCATCGACCTGACCAAGCCCATCGTCACCACCTGCGGCTCCGGCGTCACCGCCGCCACGTTGAAGCTCGCCCTCGAGCAGGCGGGTGCGAAGGACGTCATCCTCTACGACGGCTCGTGGGCCGAATGGGGCGGCCGGGACGATACCGAGGTGGTAACGGGCTGACCGCCCGCTCACCCCCGGCTCACCCGCCAGCTCCGCACCTCGAACGGACGTAGCTCGGCGCCTTCACCCCGCTCCATCGGCTCCTCCATGATCGACAGCGGGCCCGACACGCTCCACCCTTCGGGCGCGCTCAGCGCAAAGTCCCCGCGCCGCCCGCTCGGCTCGAACACGCGGAAGATCAGCCCCTTGCCATCCTCGGCCGGCTTGAACCCCGACAAGGCGGCCGGAATACCCTCCGTGCCGATCGGCTCCAGCGACACCGAGACCACGCCGCTCGCCGTGCCCGCCAGCATCGGCTGGTTCAGGTCCTCGGCTTCCTCGCGCACCCGCCCCTCATGCCAGTCGCCGGCATGCGGATAAAGCGCGTAGGTGAAGCGCTGCCCGCCCTCGTCCGCCAGCGGATCCGGATAGAGCGGTGAGCGCACAAGGCTCAGCCCCAGAAGGTTGCCCTTGGCCGAGTGCCCGTACTTGGCGTCGTTGAGCAGCGCCACGCCGAAGCCCGGCTCGCTCATGTCGATGAACCGGTGCGCCGGCACCTCGAACTGTGCCTGCTCCCAGCTCGTATTGTCGTGCGTTGCCCGCTTCACCACGCCGTTGGCGTGCTCGAACGTCGCGTGCGTCGTCCGCACCGCCACCGGCGTCAGCGTCCGCAGCAGGCAGTGCCGGTCATGCCAGTCGAGTTCGGTCGCGATATCGAGCCGCGTGCCGTTGGCGTCGAGCGTGTAGGTCTGCGTCACCGTCGAGGCGCGGAACTTCCGCACCACCCGCACCGCCACCCGCGCGGGGGTGTTCTCGACCACCTTGATGCTCTCGGGCCGGTTCAACTCCACGCCGCGTTTGGCGTAGTCGTCCTCGATGTCCCAGGCGTCCCAGTTGCGCGGCTTGTCGATCGTGTAGACCCAGAGCTGGTTGCCCCGCCCCGCCAGCGCCTCGCGGCCGGTCGCCTTGTGCACGAGGCTGGTCACCGAGCCATCGAGCCCGATCGTCGCCTTGATGTGCAGGTTCTCGAGATGCCCCTCGGAGACGCCGAGCCCCTCCTGCGGCGCGAGGTCGACACGGGAAAACACCTTGATCCCCAACGGCGGCATCATGTGGTCGGACGAAAAATGCGCCCCGTCCGTCGTCGTCACCCGCACCGGCCGGCGGCTGAGCGATGGGTTCACCACCACCACCGCGTCGGCCACATCGCCATCCGGCAGCTTGCCGATGATCGTCGACAGCGCCATCTGCTGCCGCGCCAGCGCCCGGCCATGCGCGTCCGCCAGTTCGCGTTCGGCGTCCTCGTAGACCTCGGCGATCGACGAGCCCGGCAGGATGTCGTGGAACTCGTTCTTCAACACCACGCGCCAGATATGCTCGAGGCTCTCCGGCTGCTCGGCGCCGAGCAGGTACGCCAGCGAGGCCAGCGTTTCCGCCGTGATCAGCGCCCGCTCCGCCTGCCGGTGCGCCTTCTTCACCGCGCTCTGGGTTGTCAGCGTGCCGCGATGCAGCTCGAGGTAGATGTCGCCGGACCACACCGGCATTTCGGTGTGCGACGCCGTGTCGTGTGCGCCGGCGAAGAAGTCCGACACCTTGCCCCAGTGCGCCTTCGGCAGCGCCGGGAAATCGCGCAGCTGCATCTCGCGCTCGACCATCTCCGGCGTCACCCCACCGCCGCCATCGCCATAGCCGATGGCGAGCAGCGTCTGGGGGTGCCGGTGCTTGTCCTTGAACCGCTGCCAGGTCACGAGGTACGCCTCGGGCCCGAGCTCGCCGTTATAGCCGCCGCGCGGATTGTTGAACGTGTGGGCCAGCACCCGTGACCCATCGATGCCCTCCCACCAGAACAGGTCGGCCGGGATGGTGTTGGTCTCGTTCCAGTTCACCTTGATGGTGAAGAAGCTGTCGATGCCGCCCTGCTTCAGAATCTGCGGCAGCCCGCCCGAGAAGCCGAAGCAGTCGGGCAGCCAGCAGACCCGGTGCCGCTTGCCGAACTTCCGCTCGAAGTACAGCTGCCCATACAGCACCTGCCGCGTCAGGCTCTCGCCCGTCGGCATGTTGGTGTCGGGTTCCACCCACATGCCGCCCACCGTCTCCCAGCCACCCGACGCCACCTTGGCGCGGATCTGCTCGAACAGCTTCGGGTCGTCCTCCTCGATCTGCGCGTAGTAGTGCGCCGTCGACTGGTTGAACTGGAAGCCGGACTTGGCGACATATTCGTTGCTGCCCTCCATCAACTGAACCGCCGTCGAGAAGGTGCGCCGCATCTTCCGCCGCGTCTCCGAGTACGGCCAGAGCCAGGCAAGGTCGATATGCGCATGCCCCGTCAGCAGGATATCGCCCTGCGCCGGGTAGCGCTTCTGCAGGTCCTTGAGCCGGGCGATCAGCTTGGCATCCGCCGCATCGACGCTGTCGCGCTGCGCCTCGGTCAACCCCTCGGGCCTTTCCTTCAGCTCCGGCAGCTGCCAGATCTTCTGCTGCCCCGGCTGCGGCGCAAAGCGCGCCACGTAGTCCGCCGTCCCCGATGGCCAGTCGAGCGCGTAGATCGCCTCTTCGGCCGCAGCGACCAGGTGCGGCACAACATCGTGCCCTTCCAGCAGTTCGCAGGTTTCGACGATCTGCGTGAGCCGCAGTTGCAGCTGGTGCACGGCGAGCTCGATCCAGCTCAGTCGCCCGCCCACCAGCACCGGCTTCCGCACCGGCTGCCCGAACGGCAGCCGCGCCGTCGCCTCGGCCCGGATGCCGAAGTTCAGCGCCTTGACCGGGTATTCCTTGTGGTACGGGTCGTTGCCGAAGCTGGCGCTGTCCGTGCCGTAGTCGAGCGTCACCAGCCCCTCGCCACCCAGGTCGATCAACAGCCGCGTCTCGCCAACTGGCCAGTCACCTGCTCCGTCCACCTTTGCCGTGAAGCTGACGACACCATCGCGCGTCGGCCAGGGTGCGCCCTCCTCGGTCGGCGCGCCGTTGACCGTCCAGCCGGTCACCGGCACGCTTTCGCGCTCTCGCCAGTACGTAAGCTCGTCGAGCCGCACCGCGATACGCTGGATGCGCTGGTCGAGGTTGAGTGCCATGTCGTTCGCCTATTGCAACGTTGTAATTCCGGCGCGGACCAAATCACAAAGGGCCGTTCCTGCCTAGTGACCGCGGAGGCAAAATCCCACCCAGAATGCGACCCTTTGCATCTGATGCCCCGGCTCGCTATGTGGAAAGCAAAGGAGCCACCCATGTCGAGCCGTGCCCACACCCAGACCTCCATGGAACGCCGCGTCCGCCGCCTCGGCCGGCCGTTCAACGTCAGCCTGCTCGTCGCCCAGAAGCTCAACCCCAAGATCGAGGCGCATGGCGGCTACATGCTGCGCGACGACGACACCAAGCAGATCGTCTTCGGCAACGCCGGCTACGAGTACTCCGCCGACCTCGACGAGGTCGAAGCCTTCCTAACCGAGTCTCGTGAAGCCATGCATGCGGAGCGCAAAAAGAAGAAGTAGCGTCCATGACCTCACTGATCGACAACGAGCGCACCAAGTTGTTGGCGAATGCCCTCGATCGAGCATCGACCGCGTGCCTGACTGTCGTTGTCGTGGCCCCCTTGGCCGCCGCGCTCTACAACTTCGGTGGAGTAACGATCCAGCCATGGGTCGTGGTGCTTGGCGTCGTCATTTGGCTTTCGGGTGCAGTCGTACTACATTTGACTGCCAGATCCGTTCTGGGAGGACTGACGCAATGACATTTCTGGAGTTGTTTGCCTTCGTGATCGTGCCGGTCATCGTCGTGGCGATCGGAGTGACGGGCGCCTGGCTGCACAGTCGTAGCCTCCAGCGGCACCGCAATACTCCTGCCGAATAGACCGCCAGTTGTAGCGTCGGCATGCGGTAGCCAAGGAACTCCGGTCGCCGTCGTGCGTAGTGGCTATCCCTGCAGGCAACAGCGAGCTAGCATCGCTGCCGGGAAGTTTCTGTGTCCGAGTGAGAGCGAACCGGCCGTATGTCGATCAAAGCCGCCATCTACCACCTGACGCACTACAAGTACGACCGTCCGGTCATCCTCGCCCCTCAGATCATCCGGCTGCAGCCGGCGCCGCAGTCCAAGACGAAAGTGCTGAGCCACTCGCTCCGGGTCACCCCGTCCAACCACTTCGTCAACGTCCAGCAGGACCCGTACGGCAACTACCTTTCTCGCCACGTCTTCCCCGATCCGGTCACCGAGTTGAAGATCGAGGTCGATCTCGTCGCCGACATGACCATCTACAACCCGTTCGATTTCTTCGTCGAAGAGCGGGCCGAGACCTGGCCGTTCGAGTATCCCGAAGACCTGCGCGACGACCTCTCCATCTACATGCGGCCGCAGCCCGTCGGCCCGCTGCTGCAGAAATTCCTCGACCGCGTCGATCGCACCCCGATCCGCACCGTCGATTTCGTCACCAACCTCAACGCCCGCATCCAGCACGAGATCGGCTACATCGTCCGGCTCGAAACCGGCGTGTTCGAGCCGGACGAAACCCTGTCCCGCGCGCAGGGCTCCTGCCGCGATTCGAGCTGGCTGCTCGTCCAGGCGCTGCGCAACCTCGGCTTCGCCGCCCGCTTCGTCTCGGGTTACCTGATCCAGTTGAAGCCCGACCTCGTCGCCCTCGACGGCCCCGCCGGCACCGACAAGGACTTCACCGACCTCCACGCCTGGTGCGAGGTCTACCTCCCCGGCGCTGGCTGGATCGGCCTCGATCCCACCTCGGGCCTCCTCACGGGCGAGAGCCACATCCCGCTCGCCGCCACCCCGCACTACCGCAACGCCGCCCCGATCACCGGGGCGTTCTCGGCCACCGGCCAGGTCAACACCACCTTCGATTTCGACATGCGGGTGAGCCGGGTCGCCGAACATCCGCGCATCACCAAGCCGTTCTCCGACGAAAGCTGGGATCGCCTCAACGCGCTCGGCCGCGCCGTCGATGCCGACCTCATCAAGCACGACGTCCGCCTCACCATGGGCGGCGAGCCCACCTTCGTTTCCATCGACGATTTCGAGGCCGGCGAGTGGAACGCCGACGCGGTCGGTCCCACCAAGCGGCAGAAGGCCGATGACCTCATCCGCCGCCTGCGCGAGCGCTTCGCCCCCGGCGGCCTGCTGCATTATGGCCAGGGCAAGTGGTATCCCGGCGAAACCCTGCCGCGCTGGACCTTCTCGCTCTACTGGCGCCGCGACAACCAGCCGGTCTGGCGCGACGAGAAGTACTTCGCCCACGAAGGCATCCCGACTGCCGCCAAGCCCGGCGATGACCAGCGCCTCCTCGTCGAGATCGCCAACAACCTCGGCGTCGGCACCGAAACCATCGATCCCGCCTATGAGGACCCTGGTGACTGGCTGGTCAAGGAAGCCCGCCTGCCGCCGAACGTCGATCCCGCCAATTCCGAACTGGCCGATCCCGAGGCCCGCTCGCGCATGGCCAAGGTGTTCGACCACGGCCTCAACAATCCCACCGGCTACGTCCTCCCGGTGCAGCGCTGGAACGCCCTGCCCTCGCGCACCAACCGCTGGATCACCGAGAAGTGGCGCACCCGGCGCGGCAAGCTGTTCCTCGCCGCCGGTGACTCGCCCGTCGGCTATCGCCTGCCTCTGAGTTCGCTCAAGCACGTCACCCCGACCGCCTACCCGCATGTGGTGCCGCGCGATCCGCTGATCGCCGTCGCCGACCTGCCCGAGGTCGAGGCGTTGCTGCAGAACCGCATCGCGGTCCGCGTCGGCCACCACAACCAACCCTCGAGCTTCACCGCCGATCCCACCGCCAACCAGGAGCGCACCGAACAGGTCCTCGACGAGATCGACTCGGTGGTGCGCACCGCCATCACTGTCGAGCTGCGCGAAGGCCGCCTCTGCGTCTTCCTGCCCCCGGTCTCGACCGTCGAGGATTATCTCGAGCTGATCGCGGCGGCCGAGGAGGCCGCAAAGGCCATCGACCTGCCCATTCACGTCGAAGGCTACGCCCCGCCCTACGATCCGCGCCTCAACGTCATCCGCGTCGCGCCCGATCCCGGCGTCATCGAGGTGAACATCCATCCCGCCTCGAGCTGGGAGGAATGCGTCGCCACCACCACCGCCGTCTACGAGGAGGCCCGCGCCTCCCGCCTCGGCGCCGACAAGTTCATGATCGACGGCAAGCACACCGGCACCGGCGGCGGCAACCACGTCGTCGTTGGCGGCGCCACGCCGTCCGACTCGCCCTTCCTCCGGCGCCCGGACCTCTTGAAGTCACTGGTCCTGCACTGGCAGCAGCATCCCTCGCTGAGCTACCTGTTCTCTGGCCTCTTCATCGGGCCGACCTCGCAGGCGCCGCGCGTCGACGAGGCGCGCCACGACAGCCTCTACGAACTCGAAATTGCCCTCCGCCAGGTCCCGCTGCCCGGCGAGGGCACCCCGCCGCACCCATGGCTGGTCGACCGGCTGTTCCGCAACCTCCTCGTCGATGTCACCGGCAACACCCACCGCGCCGAAATCTGCATCGACAAGCTCTACTCGCCCGACGGCCCTACCGGCCGCCTCGGCCTCGTCGAGTTCCGCGGCTTCGAGATGCCGCCCAACGCCCGCATGAACCTCGCCCAGCAACTGCTGGTCCGCGCCATGATCGCCCGGTTCTGGAAGGCCCCCAAGGAGGGCACCTTCACCCGCTGGGGTACCACGCTGCACGATCGCTTCATGCTGCCGCACTTCGTCTGGGCCGATTTCCTCGACGTTCTCGCCGACCTCAAGACCCACGGCTTCGATATCGATCCCGAATGGTTCGCCGCCCAGCTCGAGTTCCGCTTCCCGTTCTGCGGCGAGGTCGAGTACCAGGGCATGAAGCTCACCCTCAACCAGGCGCTCGAACCCTGGCACGTCATGGGCGAAACCGGCGCCATCGGCGGCACCGTGCGCTTCGTTGATTCATCGGTTGAACGGCTTCAGGTGAAGCTCGAAGGCCTGAACCCAGGCCGCTACCGCGTCACCGCAAACCAGCGCGAACTGCCGCTCACCGCCACCGGCGAAGCCGGCGTCGCCGTCGCCGGGGTCCGCTACAAGGCCTGGCACCCGGCCAACGGCATGCACCCGGTGCTGCCCGTCAACGCGCCTTTGACCTTCGACATCTACGACACCTGGTCGGATCGCTCGATTGGCGGTTGCACCTATCACACGGCGCATCCGGGCGGTCGCAACTACGAAACCTTCCCGGTCAACGGCAACGAAGCTGAAGCCCGCCGCCTCGCCCGCTTCGTCCCCGCCCACCACACACCCGGCACCTTCTGGCCCCGCCCCACCGACCAGTCCGCCGAGTACCCCCTGACCCTCGACATGCGTATCCCTCTTTAGCGGGAGCGTGCGGCGATGGCTGCAGCCATCGCCGCCTCGAGCCGTCCGTAGAGCCGGCGATAGTCGAGCTCTTCGAGCGCGTAGGCGCGGGCTGCCGCCCCCATCCGCTCGCGCAACGCCCCGTCGGTCGCAAGTTGCGACAGCCCGGCGGCATACGCGTCGAGATCGTGCTCCGGAACCAGCAGCCCGCGCTCGCCGTCGCGCACGATTTCCGGGATGCCCGCGTGTTGCGTCGACAGTACCGCCGTCCCGGCCATCATCGCCTCCTGTATCGATGTCGGCGCGCCTTCGGTCTCGCCATTCAACCCGGTGACCGAGTGCTGCATATAGATCGCCGCTCGCCGCAACCGCTCGATGACGAACTGATGCCCCTGCTTGCCGTGAAAGGTGACCCGGTCGGCAATATTCAGCGCCTGCGCCTCGGCTACCCCGCTCTCTCTCAAGGGGCCCTCGCCGATCATTTCCAGCCGCAGTGAGGGCTGCTGCGCCGCAACCCGCGCAAACGCCCTGAGCGTCGTCAGCGGCGCCTTCTTCTCGACCATCCGGCCAACACTCAGCACCAGGTTGGGATCTTTTTCCGCCGGTTCGAACATCCGGCTGTCGACGCCGCTCGGAATGACCATGGAATTGGGATGCGTAAGGCCCCGGGATGCCAGTTGTTCGAGCAGGAAGGCCGATACCGCGACGATCCCGTCAATGCGCGGCAGCATGTGGCGCAGTCCGTTGACATAGGCGTAGTCGCTCAGCTTGCGCGATGCATCGTAGCCGCGAAAATAGCAGAACATCGGTATCCCGGCAGCGCGAGCCAGTTCGTGCATGCCAATCCCCACCGGCCCGAACTCGCACAGCATGAAGCCCACCCGATGCGCCGCGACGAACGCCGCGAACTCGGCACCGAACGGATCGGGCTGCATCCCCGGCAGCAATGGGCGCCGGTCGTAGCGCCCGATCAGCTGGCGAAACCTGCCGGGCCGCCGCCAGGTGAGGAAGGGCTTTCCTGCAGCGCCCTCCCCGCCCGGCGAACGCGCCATGGCAACAGTGTTGCCGCCGTTCAGCTCGCGCACATGCCGCCTGACGAATGTCTCACTGGGCTGGTTCAGGTTGTCGGCGACCACGCACACCGTGGGCAACGCACCTCTGTGGGTCATGGTGATGGTTGGCCTCCGCAGGGTCCGCAAGCGCAGCGGCGTCTTTCCACTGGCATGCCGCCTGCTCCGACTCCATACCCCTCACGACACTGAACGGGGCCCTATCCGCCAATTCTTGACCAATCGGTAGAAATCCCCCTTGCGATTCCGGCGCCTTGCCATATTCGCTAGTATCCCATGGAAAAGCGGAATCAGCGTCAGTCGGCCAGAAAGCGCAGGGCCCCCAGCCTTGTGGCCGATTACCGGCTGATCCCCGGCGTGCCCGACGAGATGGTGGGTCCCGATGGCACGATCCGCCCAGCGTGGACCGGCCTCATCGAGGGCCTCGACGATCTCGGCCACGAGGAGATGGCGACCCGCTTCGAGCGCGCCGACCAGTACCTGCGCGACGCCGGCGTTTTCTACCGCAAGTATGATGGCGCCGAGGGCAAGGAGCGCGCCTGGCCCCTCGCCCACCTGCCGCTGATCCTCGATGAAACCGAGTGGTCCACCATCACCGCCGGCCTGACCCAGCGCGCCGAACTGCTCGAGCGGATCGTTGCCGACATCTATGGCAGCAACGACCTCGTCCGCCGCGGCCTGCTGCCGCCCGAACTGATCGCCCGCAACGAGGAATTCCTGCGCCCCATGGTCGGCATCAAGCCGGCCTCCGGGCATTTCCTGCATTTCTGCGCCTTCGAACTCGGTCGCGGCCCCGACGGCGGCTGGTGGGTACTCGGCGACCGCACCCAGGCCCCTTCCGGCGCCGGCTTCGCCCTCGAAAACCGCGTCGCCACCACCCGCGCTCTGTCCGATATCTACGGCAAGCTGCATGTGCATCGCCTCGCTGGCTTCTTCCGCGATTTCCGCGACGCGCTGAACGGCATTGCCAGCGACGGCGATGGCCGTGTCGGCATCCTGACCCCCGGCATCCACAACGAAACTTATTTCGAGCACGCCTACATCGCCCGCTACCTCGGCTTCATGCTGCTCGAGGGCGAGGACCTGCTGGTGGAGAACGGCCAGGTGATGGTCCGCACCGTCTCCGGCAACAAGCCGATCAGCGTTCTCTGGCGTCGCCTCGATGCCAGCTTCGCCGATCCGCTCGAATTGCGCACCGACAGCCATATCGGCACCCCGGGCATGACCGAGGCGCTGCGCCAGGGCTCGATCTCCATGGTCAACGCGCTCGGCTCCGGCATCCTCGAAACCCGCGCGCTTGCGGCCTTCATGCCCAACCTCAGCCGGGCGCTGACCGGCAACGACCTGATCCTTCCCACCATCGCCACCTGGTGGTGCGGCCAGTCGACCGAGCGCCGGCACGTCATCGACAATTTCGATGCCATGATGGTCGGTTCCGCCTTCTCCACCGGCCTCGCCATCGACGATCCCAAGGGCACCGTGCTCGGGCAGGACCTGGGCAAGCAGCAGCGCGACCACCTGCTGAAGCAGCTCGCCGAGGACGGTGGCAGCTTCGTCGGGCAGGAGCCGGTCCGGCTTTCGACCGCCCCCGTCTATGTCGGTGGTACATTGCAGCCGCGGCCCATCACGCTGCGCGTCTACGCCGCCCGCACCCGCGACGGCTGGACCATAATGCCCGGCGGCTTCGCCCGCGTCGGCTCCACCTCCGATACCGCGGCCATCGCCATGCAGCGCGGCGGCCAGGCTGCCGACGTCTGGGTGGTGAGCGACAAGCCGGTCGAGCGCGTCTCGCTGATGGCGCAGGAGGGCGGCAAGCTGGTCCGCGTCTCCGCCGGCAGCCTGCCGAGCCGCGCTGCCGACAACCTGATCTGGCTGGGCCGCTACGCCGAGCGTTGCGAGGCCACGGTCCGCATCCTGCGCGCCTACAATGCCCGCCTCGCCGAAGTCTCGAACCCCGACGTGCCCATCCTCAAGGACACCCGGGCCTACCTCGAAACCCTCGGTGTCGATGCCAGCAAGGGCCTGCCCGCCGGACTGCTCGCCGCCATCGAGAGCGCCGTCAACAGCGCCGGCCAGATCCGCGACCGTTTCTCGCCCGATGGCTGGCTGGCGCTGACCGATCTGCGCAAGACCGCCCGCAGCTTCGCCGCCCGTGTCGAGCCCGGCGACGACGCCACCCGAGCCATGACGGTGCTGCTGCGCAAGCTTGCCGGCTTCTCCGGCCTCGTGCACGAGAACATGTACCGCTTCGCTGGCTGGCGCTTCCTCGAGATCGGCCGACGGCTGGAACGCGGCATCCAGATCGCCGGCATCGTCGGCTGGCTGACCCGCAAGGAGGCGCCCGACGGTTCGCTCGACATGCTGCTCGAGATCGGCGACAGCGTGATGACGCATCGCCGCCGCTACGCAGTGAGCTCCGGCGCCAGCTCCTATGTCGACCTGCTGGTGCTCGATCCGCTGAACCCTCGCTCGGTTCGCTTCCAGATCGCCGAGTTGCGCGAGCAGATCGAGCGGCTCCCCGGCGGCATCGAGGAGGGCCATCTCTCCGCTGCCGCCCGGCACGCCCTGCAGCTCCACACCGACCTGCGCGTCATCGAGCCCGAGGACATGACTACCGCTCATCTCATCCGGCTTGGCGTCGAAATCGGCAACCTCGCCGGCCTCATCGCCGACGCGTATTTCGTCTGAGGGAGTGGGCCGTGCTGTATGATGTCCGGCTCGAACTCCACTACGACTACGAGGCCTCGGTCCATGGCGACCGGCACCTGGTCCGCGTCGTCCCCGTCTCCATCCCGGGGGTGCAGCGGGTCATCGCATCCTCGCTCCGCTTCGATCCGCGCCCCGAGCAGGAGACGACCTTCACCGATTTCTTCGGCAACACCGTCACCACCATCGCCTATACCGGGTACCACGATCACCTGGACGTCCGGCTGACTGCCCGCGTGCAGGTCGAGGACATCCAAGCCCCCGCCGACCTGTCGCCCAACCTCGACGGCCTGAAGCAGGAGATCGCTGGCCTCTGGTCGCTCGGGCCGGAGAGCCCGCACCACTTCCTCGCCGCCTCGCCGCGCGTCCCGCTCGCCCCCGACATCACCGCCTACGCCCAGCAGGCGATTGCCGGCGCGCCCTCGGTCCAGGCCGCGGCTCTCGCTCTCTGCCTCGCCATCCACCACGACTTCAAGTACGACAAGGAAGCCACCCGGGTGGATACTGGCGCCATCGAGGCGTTCGAGCTCCGGCGTGGCGTTTGCCAGGATTTTGCCCATGTGATGATCGCCGGGCTGCGCGGCGCCGGCATCCCTGCGGGCTACGTTTCCGGCTTCCTCCGCACCATCCCGCCCAAGGGCAAGCCGCGCCTCGAGGGTGCCGACGCCATGCATGCCTGGGTCCGTGTCTGGTGCGGGCAGCACGCCGGCTGGCTCGAGTTCGACCCGACCAACGCCATGCTTGCAGGCCCCGACCACATCACGATCGGCAACGGGCGGGATTACTCTGACGTCTCCCCCATCGTCGGCGTGCTCCGCACCTCCGGCCAGCATCGCGCCAAGCAATCGGTAGATGTCGTCCGCGTAGAATAGCACCCGAACTTCGAAGTCACTTCTCAGCGAAGTCATCGCGGAACCAACCGCCGCATTTCCCATTGTAATGTCCGAAGACGCCGAGCAGTCGGCGCGGTCACAAGGGAACGAGCGATGACACAGATCGAGATCGCCAATCTGGAGCACGCGAGCCGCTCGGCATTCGCATGGGCGCCGGAAGGTTACGACGGCAAGACGCATTTCAGCGGACTGTTCGCCGCGCTGGTTCCCGCTTTCGGCATTCTGGCCGTGGCAGGCACCCTGCTGCTGGCTGTCCTCTAGGAGTTCGCCATGACTATCGGCACAATCATCATCATCCTGCTCGTCCTGCTTCTCATCGGCGCCATACCGGCTTGGCCCTACTCCCGCTCTTGGGGAGCTTTCCCGTCCGGTATTCTCGGCGTCGTGCTCGTGATCGTCATCATCCTTGTGTTGATGAGGGTCTTCTGAGCCCGGCGAGCTCAGGTCGCCCCCTGCGCTCGCCTCCCGGCCCCTGGTTCGCGCCCGAACCAGGGGTCTCTTGTTTTGGAACCGATCCGTCGCTGTTTGACGCAGCGCAAATCTCCGGGATGGCAACGTCGTAGGTTGCTGCAGAGTCCGGATGAATAACTGGAACTTGTGCGGTTCCAGCACGTTAAGAGTCCAACTTGATCAGGAGCGTCCAAATGGCTACCACCACCGATATGGCCCCGAACCGTCCTGCGACCGCCACGACCCCGCGTCGCAGCCCCGCCAACGCCACCCGCCGCGCCTCGGCCGCGAGCCGCGCCGCCGCCGCCTCGTCCCGCGAGGACGATCTCAGCGACCAGATTTCGCAGCTCCAGGCCGACATGAAGGCAATTGCCCAGACGCTGGCCGGTCTTGCCGAAGACAAGGTCAGCGAGGCGCAGTCCGTCGCCAAGCGTGAAGTCAAGAATGTCGCCAAGGCTGGCCAAAACGCCATCGAGGACGCGCAGGACGAGTTCAACCAGCTGGAGCGCCAGATCAAGGACACCATCCGCGAGAAGCCCCTGACCGCCGTCGCCGGCGCCATCGCGCTGGGCTACATCCTCGCGGTCGTCAGCCGCTGATATGCAGTTCCTGCTGCCCCTCGCGTCGATCCTCGGCATTGAGGTCGATGAACTGATGGACCGCGTAAAGAAGAACGCCATTGCCTGGTCGGCAGTGGCGCTCTTTGCGCTGATAAGCCTGGCTTTCATCCTCGTGGCAGTCGCCAATGCGGCAACGCTCGCCTGGGGGCCAATCGTCGGCCCTCTGGTCATCGCCCTCGTCGCCATGGTCATCGCCGTTGCGCTCTGGGCAACCATGGCGATCATCGAGGGCATTGCGCGGCGCAAGGCACTGGAGAAGCGTCACGCCCAGGAAAAGACGGCGCTCGTCACCACTGCCGCGCTCACGGCCCTCCCCCTGCTGCTGCAGTCCTCGTTGATGCGCAAGATCGGCATCCCGGTCGGCGGAGCCTTGGCTGCGGCCTTCCTGCTCAGCAAGTCCGGCGGGCACTCTCATGCTGACGATGACACCCTCGACTGAGCTGATCACGAAGTTGCAACCAACGATGTCTGCAGCCGTTGTTGATAGCACCCGCAGACGAAACGCGGGAAAGCAACGACCCCACGGAAACAGGATTTCCAGGAGTTTGAGCATGACCCACATCAAGCGCAAGATCGTCACGCTGCTGACCGACGAGCTCATTCCGCAGGATGAAAAAGTCATCATCCTGCGCCAGCTGGAAGCGGATTCGCTCTCCAAGGAACGCAGCTCCACCGAGGGCATGACGCCCGTCGATGGCGACGACGGCGAAGATCTCAAGACCATCGAGAACGCGCTCCGCCGCCTCGGCGAGCAGCCCGTCGAAGGTGGCGCCGCCAGCATCTAGCCGGCGTCATACATCACAGAGAGTTTCGGTCCCGCCCGGCTAACCCCGGGCGGGATCATTTGTCTGTCAGGCCCGCTCTTCCCAGACCTTCGCGAGTTCCACCAGCGTCGTTACCGCCTTCTCCATGTCCTGCCGGCTCACCCACTCGAGCGGTGAGTGGAACGCATGGCCGCCTGCGAAGATGTTCGGACATGGCAGGCCCATGAACGACAGCCGCGAACCATCGGTACCGCCGCGGATCGAGCCACGCGTCGGGGTCAGCCCGGCCCGCCGGATCGCCTCGATCGCGTTGTCGACGATCTCCGGGTTGCGGTCGAGCACCTCCTTCATGTTCCGGTACTGCTCCTTGACCGCGAACGTGTAGGTCGAGCCGGGCCAGGCGGCGATCACCTCGCGCACGATCCCCTCCAGCATGGCCTCCTTGGCATGCAGCCCGGCCGTCTCGAAGTCGCGGATGATGAAACTCAGGGTCGCCTCCGCCATCGATCCCGTCACCGAGACCGGATGGATGAAACCCTCGCGCCCATCGGTCGTCTCCGGTGACATCCCGGCCGGCAACCGGGCGATGATGGCGCCCGCGATCTTGATCGCGTTCTCCATCCGCCCCTTGGCAAATCCGGGATGCATGGCCACCCCTGCGATCTCGATCGTTACCCCATCCGCCGAGAACGTCTCATCCTCGATATCGCCGGCCGTCTCGCCGTCGACCGTATAGGCGAACTGCGCCCCCAGCTTGCCGAGGTCAGCCTTCTCAACGCCGCGCCCGATCTCCTCGTCGGGCGTCAGCAGCAGCTTGATCGTCCCGTGCCGGATCGACGGGTCGCGCATCAGCATGTCCGCCGCCGTGATGATCTCGGCGAGCCCGGCCTTGTCGTCGGCCCCCAGCAGCGTCGTACCATCCGTGGTGATGATGTCGTTGCCGATCTGGTTGGCGAGTTCGCGATGCTCCGCTACCCGGATCACCCGCGTCGGATCGCCGACGAGCTGGATGTCGCCGCCCTGGTAATTGCGGACGATCTGCGGCTTGACGTTTGTACCGGTGAAGTCGGGCGCCGTGTCCATGTGGGAGCACCAGCAGATCACCGGCACCGTCTTGCCGGTATTGGCGGGCACCGTCGCGTAGACATAGCCATGCTCGTCGAGATGCGCGTCGCCGAGACCGATGGCGAGGAGTTCGTCAACCAGCAACCGGCCGAGGGTCTTCTGCTTGTCGGTGGATGGCTGGCTCGGCGACCCCGGATCGGACTGGGTATCGATCACCACGTAGCGCAGGAAGCGATCGAGAACGGTATCGGCCATGGTCAGGAATCTCTTGAAGGATATCCGCCAACCCTAGCCCCACGATGCCGCGCAGCGCCAGTCGCTAGGCCGCCTCCGTCTTTGCGTCGGACGCCGGAGCAGCCACCTTTGGCAGGATCACCTGCAGCGCACCGCGATGCACCTTCAGCTCAACGCGCTTCTCAAGGTCGATCAGTTCGCCGTCGATCACTGCCTTGGCCGAGGCCTTGCGACGCGGGAAGCTGAGCGTCACCTGCTCCACCTGCCGCTCCGACACCAGCGGATGGTGCTTCCAAGTGCCGAACAGCAGCGACATCGCCAGTCGGGCCAGTTCGGCCGGCGGCATCGGTCGCACGACGTAGACCCCGAGCACCCCCTGGTCGACCTGCTCAGCATAGGGCACGTGCCCCTCGCCGAGCAGATTGTTGCTGATCGCGATGGCCGTCGCCCGCCGGTTCTCGATGCCGCTGGCCGTCCGAACCTCCACATCGAACACAAGTGGCCGCGAGAGCGTCGCCGTCATCGCCCGCACGCTGGCGACAATCTTGCCCAGCCTGCTGCGATAGTGAAGCTCATTGCGGATGCGCACCAGCCGCGAATGCATCCCCACCGAGAACTGGTGCACGAACGGCCGGCCGTTCGCCGTGGCGATATCAACCTGCCCGACCTCGCCGCCCGCCATCGCCTCAAGTGCCGCCTCGAGGTCGAGCGGCACCTTCAGCGAGCGGGCGAACAGGTTCATCGTGCCCGCCGGCAGCACCGCCAAAGGGATGCTGTGTTTGAAGCAACTGGCCGCTGCGGCCGAGATCGTGCCATCGCCGCCCCCGGCCAGCAGCGCATCGGTATTCGGACCCCGCGCTGCCCGCTCGAGTTCGCGGATCAGGTTGCGGCCCTCCACAACCCGGCACTCAAGGCTGTGCCCCCGTTCCGCGAACACTGCGGTGGCCTCTTTCGCAAAGGCGCCCGTGTCCAGCGTCCGGAAGGTACCGCCGTCCTTGTTGAATACCCCGATGTAGCGCATGTTCCCCTCCGGAGGCCCGCGCCTCCGCACCCGGTCAAACGGCCAGGACGGGGTCGCGGTTCCGTCTCAGGCGGTGCCGGCCGCGAGATTCGGTAACGTCACCTTCACCACCGTCCCGCCGCCCTCGCGCGGACCATAGTCCGGCACCCCGCCGAACTGCCGCGCCAGCTGCTTGATGATCACCGCGCCAAGTCCGTTGCCGATCGCGCCGCCCTCCGGCAGGCCCTGCCCGTCATCCTCTATCCGCAGCTCGGGCACACCATCAGCAGAACGAAGGAAGCGGATCCAGATCTGCCCCGCCTGCCCCGGCCCAAACGCGTGTTTGACCGCATTGGTCACCAGCTCGCTCACCACGATACCGAGCGTCGTCGCGTCGCGCGCCGCGATCACCATCGTCGCAAAGTCCTGATGGAAGGCGATCGGCTTGTCAGCCGGCACGGTGGTCGCGAGATCATCGACAACCGCCGCGAGGAAATCCGCCGCGTCCGTCGTCTCGAGGTCCGCGCCGAGCCGGAGCCGTCGATGCGCGGAGGCAATCGCGTGCACCCGGCCCTGCGCCGCCTCGAGCGCCGTACGCACTTCGTCCGAGCCCGAGCGGGCCAGTTGCAGCCCCAGCAGCGACGAGACCGTCGCCAGCGAGTTGCCGATACGATGGTTGGTGTCCTGCAGCAGGGTTTCAAGCCGTGCGCGCTCGCGTTCGGCCCTGCCCCGCGCCTCCTCGACTTCCGCGGTGCGCGTCCGCACATGCGCCTCGAGTTCCTCGTTCTGCATCAGCAGCCGGTTCTCGCGCTGCGCCAGTTGCGCCACCTGCCGCTGCGCGCGCGTAAACAGCGCATACGCCAGGACCGCCGCCGCGCCGAGCGCCGCGAGGATGGCGAGCACCAGCATCTGCCGGTAGCCGTCCATCTTGCCGTTCCGCTCGATCAGCCGCTCATCTTCCTCGGCGATGAAGGTCCGCAGCGTCGAGCGGATAACGTCCATGTGCGCCTTGCCTGCGTCCGAGCGAAGCAATGCCAGCGCATCGACGGCATTGCCGGCCGACATCAACTCGATGGTCTGCGCCATCTCGGCGCGCTTGGCCGCCAGGCTTGGCTCGAGGTCGTTGAGCCGCAGCTGCTGCGACGGGCTGGCGTCCAGCAGCGCCATCAGCCCGGCATAGGTGTTGTCAACCGATGCGACGGCGCGGTTGTAAGGCTCGAGGTACCGCGGATCGCGCGTGAGCAGGTAGCCCCGCTGCCCCGTCTCGGCATCGACCACCGCCACCATCAGCTCGCGGGCCTGACGTCGGACCTCGTAGGTATTCGCAATGTCGGCCAACTGGCTGTCGATGGTCCGCACCAGAAACAGAGCCGCCGCCGCCGCCGCTAGCACCAGCAGCATCGACACCACGATCGCGATCCGGCGCACCGGGCCGAACCGGATAGAACGTGCTGCGCTGCCTTGGGCGACATCGGTCATCGTCATGCGGACCTTCGGTTGATTGAAAGAACCGCCCCGGCCAGACCCCGCCAGGGAACACTGAAACGTTCTGCCCGCCAGTTACCACCCCGCAGTGGCGACAATGCGGCTCCGCTCATCAGATCAGCGGCCGCTTGTCTTCGCCGAGCCCGTCCCATCCTGCCACCTCGCGCAATCCCGGCTCGTCGAGCACTTCGCAGGCCCGCCCATGCCACCGGATCAGTTTACGGTCGGAGAGTTTTCTCAGCGTTTTGTTGGTGTGAACGATCGACAGCCCCAGCGTGTCGGCTACATGCTGCTGCGATATCGGGATGAGCAGCCGCTTGCCCTGCGCCAGTCCCACCCGCGCCGCGCGCTGGTAGATGAAGGCGATGAGGTACGCGGCCCGCTCCATCGCCGACCGGCGCCCGACGCTCAGCAGGTTCTCGTCGAGCATCCGTTCTTCGCGCGAGGCAAGCCAGGTAATGTCGAAGGCGAGGCCCGGGTGGTTCTTGAACAGCGTCGGCAGGCTGTCGCGCTGGAAGACACACAGTATGACGGGCGAAAGCGACTCCACCGAGTGCTGCATTTCGCCGATCACCGACCCCTGCAGACCCACAAGGTCGCCTGGCAACAGGTAGTTGAGGATCTGCCGCCGCCCGTCTTCCAGGCTCTTGTAGCGAAACGCCCAGCCCGACAGCAGCGTGAACAGCTGCGCGCTGTGCGAGCCCTCGGACAGGATCATCGAGCCGGCATCCGCCGCCAGTTCACCCCGCTTGAATGTCGAAATGAACTTCAACTCTTCCGGCGTGAACGGCCGGAAGTTCGGGTTGCCCCTGAGGGGGCACATTTCGCAGGGCACGCGTCTGGCAATTGCGGACAGGGCTTCGCTCACGGTTCGGTCTGGGATTCCTTGTCAATTTTCATCGCTAACGCCAGCCCGCAGATAGTGGTTGCTCTGATCTCGGACTGTCTTTTTTAAATGACCGGGCAGACGCGAACGCTATGCATGCCGGTTCCACCAGCGTCACGGATCCACCATGCCCACTACCGACCACGTCCTCATCATCGAGGAAGAGGCGCTGCTTGCCCTTGATATCGAGTACGTCCTCTCCGAGCACGGAGCGTTTGAAGTGACCCACTTCCGCAGTGTCGCCGAAGCGCATGTCCACCTGTCCGACCCCTCGGTGTTTCGCCTTGCCTTCGTCGAGGCCCGGCTGGGCGCCGCCGAAGTCGTCGGACTTACGGAACGGCTGGTGCGCGCGGGCGTGGCAACCATCGTGATGTCCGCCGACAGCCGCTCACTTGATCTGTTCCCCCACGCCACGCCGCTCGAAAAGCCCTTCGACGCCGCAAGGCTTCTTGCTGCCTGCGACGCCGCCAGGTCGAGCCTCAACTGAGGTGCGGAATAGTGGTCACCTGGGCTGAAACCGCATCGGGGCCGTAGTCGGATTGACCGGCAACCTGCAGCAGTTCCTGCAGCTTGGTCCGCGCTCGGCTCACCCGGCTCTTCATCGTGCCGATGGCGCAGTGACAGATTTCTGCGGCTTCCTCATAGGAAAAGCCCGAGGCGCCGATCAGGATCACCGCCTCGCGCTGGTCGTCCGGCAGCTTGTCCAGCGCCTTGCGGAAGTCGTTCAGGTCGACGATGCCATACTGGCTCGGATGCACCGCCATGCGCTCGGTGAACGCGCCATCGGTGTCCTGCACTTCACGACCGCGCTTGCGCATCTGGCTGTAGAATTCATTGCGCAGGATGGTGAACAGCCACGCCTTGATATTGGTACCGAGCTCGAAGCTTTCCTGCTTGGCCCAGGCCTTCATCACGGTGTCCTGCACCAGATCGTCGGCTTTGTCGTGCCGGCCCGACAGCGACACGGCGAAGGCGCGCAGGCTGGGCAGGGTCGCCAGCAGTTCGCGCTTGAAACTCGGGGGCTCGGACCGCGCCGTCGCGGCAGTCGTTGTTGGTACAGCCATGGCGTCACTCGTCCTTGGCTGATTTGGCCTGCCGCTCGACTTCGTCGAGCCGGTCCAAGAGGTCCAGAAGCTTGTCCGGAATGCCCTCTTCCTGCACCGCTCCGTAGAGCGCTCGCAACTTGTTGCCTATGTCGGAGTTCGGACCTAGGCCATCTTCCTGCCGCCGCCTGCTGCTGCTCAAATCGTTCATTGGTTTCTTGTCTCGCATGCCTGTGCCCCACAGCAGAAAATTGACGCCCCATTCCGCCGCGCCTCAGATAATGCGGCGGTTGCAAAAAAGTTCCGGGGCGACCGGAACCTTATTTTGAGGCCCTCGTTTTAGCCCGTGGTAAGCTGCCGAAGCGTCAAGGGAGTAGTGCATAAATGTCATTGTCCACGCGGATCGCCCCGCACCTCCCGTACCTGCGCCGATTTGCGCGTGCAGTTACGGGTTCGCAAACCTCGGGCGACGCCTATGTGGCTGCAGCGCTCGAAGCGCTGATTGCCGACCTGTCCATCTTCCCCGAGGGAAGCAACGATCGCATTTCGCTCTACAAGCTCTTTTCGAGCATGTTCTCGAGTTCAGCCGTCAAGATTCCCGAACCGGTATCAAGCTTCCCGTGGGAAAGCCGGGCTGCGGCCAACCTTCTGAACCTCACCCCCCGTGCCCGGCAGGCGTTCCTGCTGGTATCGGTCGAAGGCTTCAGCCATGAAGACGCCGCGGAGATCCTCAGCGTCGCGCCGGACAATTTCTCAGCCCTGCTTGACGAGGCCAGCCAGGAGATCTCCCGGCAGGTAGCAACGGACATCCTCATCATCGAGGACGAGCCACTGATTGCCATGGACATCGAGCAGATGGTCGAGGGCCTGGGCCACAAGGTGGTCGGCATCGCCCGCACCCACAAGGAAGCGGTCGCGCTCTATCACAAGACCAAGCCGCGCATGATCCTCGCCGACATCCAGCTCGCCGACGGGTCGTCCGGCATCGATGCGGTCAAAGACATCCTGAGCGCCCACCCCATCCCGGTCATCTTCATCACCGCCTTCCCGGAGCGCCTGCTGACCGGCGAGCGCCCTGAACCGACCTTCCTCGTCACCAAGCCGTTTAACCCCGATATGGTGAAGGCTCTCATCAGCCAGGCGCTGTTCTTCGACGAAGGCTCCCGCGCCGCAGCGTGAACGACAGCGTCCCATGCATCCACTTCAGGCCGGGCAGTTGCCCGGCTTTTTTCTTGTGTCGCAACTCAACCTCACGAGTATCCAAGTGCCCTCAGAGCGGCACTGGAACCACCCGCCCGGCTCCCCGTTAGGCTCCCACGACATCTCGCTGATGGTTAGCCTGTCCCGTCACGGACGGCCCTTCTGGCAAGAGCACGAAACTCGGGCCGTCCCTGCCGGGTCCGCGGTTCGAGAATGCGGCGGCCCCGATCTCGCGATCGGGGTCGCTTCTTTTCGTCAACCCCCACAGTCCGCAATTTGCTTGCCTTGGCCGCCCCACATCGGCATTGCTGAACGACATGCAGAACGCCGCGCCCGTCGTCGAAATCGACAATCTCCACAAGTCCTATGGCCCACTTGAAGTGCTGAAGGGCGTGTCGCTTACCGCGCGCGAAGGCGAAGTCGTCGCGCTCATCGGCTCATCCGGCTCCGGCAAATCCACCCTGTTGCGCTGCATCAACATGCTCGAGGTGCCTGAGCAAGGCAGCGTGAAGATTGGCGGCGAGGAAATCCGACTTGCCGGCAAGGCTCCAAACCGCCACCCGGCCGACGAAGGGCAGATCCGCCGCATCCGCTCCGAACTCGGCATGGTGTTCCAGCAGTTCAACCTGTGGAGCCACATGTCGGTGCTCGGCAACGTCATGGAAGCGCCGCTCCAGGTGCAGAAGCGCGACAAGGTCGAGGTCGAGGCTGCGGCGCTGGAAATGCTCGGCAAGGTCGGCATCCGCGACAAGGCGGCGAACTACCCCAGCCAGTTGTCGGGCGGCCAGCAGCAGCGCGCCGCGATCGCCCGGGCCCTCTGCATCAACCCCCGCGTGATGCTGTTCGACGAGCCGACCTCCGCCCTCGACCCCGAGCTCGAAGTCGAGGTGGTGCGGGTCATCCGCCTTCTCGCCGAGGAGGGGCGCACCATGATCCTCGTCACCCACGACATGGACCTCGCCCGCACCGTCGCCCACAAAGTGGTGTTCCTGCACCTCGGCAAGATCGAGGAAGAGGGCACCCCGGCCGAAGTCTTCGACGCTCCAAAGTCGAGGCGGCTGCAGCAGTTCCTCCGCGCCGCCGATCACGTGTGACGACGTCAGACCGCGTTTGGTGACGCAATATTGACCAACCGGTAAAAACCGCTAAGCCTGAAGTCTATGCCCGCGGTTTTCGTGGGAACTAACCCCGGCCGGCACCTCCACATGCCAGCTCGTATCCTGGAGAGACCCGAACAATGAAGAAGCTAATTGCAGTCGCTGCTGTTGCAGTCGCCCTGTTCTCGACCGCCGCCAACGCCCAGGCGATCCGCGTCGGCACCGAAGGTGCCTACGAGCCCTGGAACTACGTCGACGCGAACGGCAACCTCGCCGGCCTCGACATCGACGTGATGAACGAGCTGTGCAAGCGCGCCGGCCTCGAATGCACGTTCGTGCAGACGGCCTGGGACACCATCATCCCGAACCTCAACGCCGGCAACTACGACGTCATCGCCGCCGGCATGTCGATCACCGACGAGCGCAAGGAAGCCATCAACTTCACCGCCGACTACTCCCCGCCGGAGGCCTCGGGCTTCATGATGCTGGAGTCGGCCACTGTTGATCCCGCCAACCTCACCGGCGTCAAGATCGGTACCCAGACCGGCACCATTCAGGATGCTTATGCCACCGCGAACTTCGCCACCGGCAACACGCTCCTGACCTTCGACACCGCCTCGAACGCACTGGCTGACCTGATGGCCGGCAACATCGACGTGATCCTCGCCGACAGCTCGTATATCGATGAAGCCGTTGCCAACTCGGGCGGCGCCCTCAAGACTAGCGACGTGACCGTCGCCATCGGCGGCGGCGTCGGCGCCGGCCTCCGCAAGGCCGATGCCGAATTGCTCGCCAAGCTCGACGAGGCCCTCGCTGCCGCCAAGGCCGACGGCACCATCGATGCGCTGATCACCAAGCACTTCCCGACGCGCAAGGGCCCGTTCTACGTGAACTGATCCGACACTGACGACGGGGCAGGAACCTGCTCCGTCGCCACCTGCCGCGCGGGGGCTCAATGACCGAGACGTTCGAGTTCTGGGCTTCGTACCTGACGAACGGCCGACACCTGAACTGGTACGCCAGCTTCCAGTACACGGTGATCGCTGCCTTGCTGGGCGGCGCCTTCGCCCTGCTGTTCGGCATCGGCGGCGCCGCGCTGCGCAATTCCAGCCTGCCGCCGCTCAAGCTCCTGGGCACCATCTACACCAACATGGTCCGCGGCGTCCCGGACGTGCTGTTCTTCATCTTCTTCCCGCTCGCCTTCGAGCAGCTGGTCGAGCTTGTCATCGCCCAGAGCGTGTGCCCCGCCGGCGCCGGCGCCGGCGTGTGGCCTCCCTGCCCCGAGGCAAACTGGTTCCTCGGCACCGGCGAATACCTGCTGCTGGCCTCCGTCTCGCTCGGCATCGTCTACGGCGCCTTCACCGCCAATGTGATCTCCGGCGCGCTCAACAGCGTGCCGCGCGGCCAGCTTGAAGCGGCCCGCGCCTTCGGCATGACCAACTGGCAGGTATTGAGCCGGGTCCATATCCGGCAGATGTGGGTCTACGCCCTGCCCGGCCTGTCCAATTGCTGGCTGCTGCTGATCAAGGCGACCTCGCTTTTGTCGCTGCTGCAGATCACCGACATCGTGCGCGGCGCCAACCTGCTGGGAGCCCCCAATTTCAGCCGCACCGCCGGCGTCATCCACGGCGACTGGCGCTGGGGCTACTATCTGGCGCTGCTGCTGTTCTACATCCTCGTGACCTACCTGTCCGAAAAGGCCTTCGCCGCCATCACCCGGTGGGCATCGCGCGGCATGCCGATGGCGGAACGCGTATGACCGGGCTCCTCGACGCCATCTTGGTGGACGTGGCGATCCTCGGTCGCGCCACGCTGTTCAACCTCTACTTCGCCTTCGCCTCGATCCCGGTGGGCTTCGGGCTAGCCGTGCTGGTGATGCTGGGGCGGAACTCGAACAACCGGCTGCTGGCAAACCTCTGCGGGGGCTACATCTACGCCTTCCGTGGCTCGCCGTTCTTCATCCAGCTGTTCATGCTCTATTCGCTGGCGCTGGCGCTGAACCTGAGTGTCTGGAAACCGCTCGGCATCGACTGGCTGGTGCTGAACCCGCTCTTCCTCGGCCCGCTGATCCTCGCCCTCAACACCACAGCCTACACGGCCGAAATCCTCCACGGCGCCCTGCGCGCCGTGCCCAAGGGCGAAGTCGAGGCGGCAAAGGCCTTCGGCATGGGGCGGTCGGAGCGTTTCCGGCGCATCATCTGGCCGCATGTCATCCGCCTCGCCTGGCCGGCCTACACCAACGAGGTGGTGTTCCTGTTTCACGCCACGGCGCTCGTCTACTTCACCCTGCCGGTGATCGACGGCCAGCGCGACCTGATGAGCCAGGCCAACGACCTGTTCCAGCGCGACTACAACTCGGTGCTGCACTTCTCGGTCGCCGCCGCCTACTTCCTCGCCGTTTCGCTGGCGGTTTTCTTCGTGTTCGGACTCGTGTACCGCCATCTGATGCGGCATATGCCGGGAGCCCGGCCGCTGAAATTCAGCCTCACCCGCGCCTGACCCTGAGGTAGATCGTGAGCTTCGAACGCAAGACGGTGCCGCTGCGCGGTGATACCCCCGGCACCACCACAGAGTTCACCTACTACGTCGTCGGCCCGCAGAACGCGCCGGAGAAAGTCCACCTGCAGGCCGCCCTCCACGCCGACGAGCATCCCGGCACCATGGTGCTGCACCACCTGCTGCCGATGCTGCGCCAGGCCGACGACCAGGGCCTGCTCCGCGCCCGCTTCGTCGTCATGCCGGCGGTCAATCCGTTCGGCCTCGGCCAGCAATCGCTGCGCCACCACATCGGCCGCTACGACACCAATACCGGCGTCAACTTCAACCGCCGCTGGCCCGACCTGTTCTCGTTGATCCGCACCCAGCTCTCGGGCCGCCTCAGCGACGACGAGGTCTTCAACGTCAACCTGATCCGCACCGCCGTGTCCCGCTGGATCGACGCCCAGCAGCCGCGCACCGCCGCCGAGCAGTTGCGCCTCCTCGTCCTCAAGGAAGCGCACGACGCCGAGTTCGTGCTCGACCTCCACTGCGACGACGACTCGCTGATCCACATCTTCACCTCGCCCGAACTCATGCCCGAGTTGCAGGATCTCGCCGACTGGATGGGGGCAGCGGCCACGCTCACCGCCGCCGACTCCGGTGGCGGCTCGTTCGACGAGGTGCTGCCCCAGCTCTACCGCAAGGTGGCGCAGGCCAATCCCGGTAAACCCGTCCCGATGGCGAGCGCTACGGCTACGCTCGAATACCGCGGCCAGGCCGACGTCTTCGATCCCCTTGGCGCCGACGATGCCCGCCGCCTCTGGGGCTTCCTCTGCGGCCGCAACCTGATCGACGCCGACGCCGGCACGCCCCCCGCCCGCATGGCGGAGGCCACCCCGCTCGAAGCCACCGAGATCATCCGCACCGACCGCCCCGGCCTCGTCGCCTACCGTGTCGAACTGGGCGAGCGCGTCAGCAAGGGCCAGCCGGTCGCCGACCTCATCGCCATGGACGGCCCCGAAGCCTTCATGTCCCGCACCCCCATCCTCGCCGGCACCGACGGCCTGGTGCTGAGCCGCCGCATGCAGAAATACGCCCCCCGCGGCACCTCCATCATGAAGATCGTCGGCACCACCATCCTGCCCGCCCGCAAAGGCGCGTACCTTCTGGAAGACTAGCGCCCCCTCCACCAGCCTACGGCTGGTCCCCCTCCCCCGCTAGAGCGGTGGAGGAGCACGGAGAGCTCGGCGCCTCAACAACAGGATAGCCCGACTCACTGAGGATGCAGTGCTCCTCCACCGCGAAGCGGGGGAGGGGGACCACGCGTAGCGTGGTGGAGGGGGACCACGCGTAGCGTGGTGGAGGGGGCACCTGACGACTGGTCGGACTACTCGCTCCGCCCCACCACACTCTCCAACTGCCGGAAATACCCTGTCCAGGCCGCCCGAGCCCCGCGGAATGCCTCTTCCTGGTCCCGCCGGAACCCAACCTGCTCCATCCGCAGCAGCGTCCCCTGCCCGGTCGGCGTCAGCGTCCACGTCACGGTGCTCTCTAGCCCAAACGCCGCCCAGGTATAGGCAAGCGACCGCTCCGGCTCGACTTCGGTCACTCGGCAGTCAATGACGCCCCACTCCTGCGTGAACTTGAAGTCGCGCCCGACCACGGGTGCGAAGTCCGATTGCAGTAGCCACTCTGCGATCAGGTGCGGCTGGGTCAGCGCCCGCCAGATCCGCGCGGGAGGAAACGGCATCTCGCGTTCCACCACCACCGAGCGGATTTCTGGCGCATCGGCCGGCGCCCTCACTTCTTCTTCGCCTTCGCGGTCGCCGCGTTCAGGTCCGCCGCCGCGACGAAAAGCGCCACGAGCCCCGCCTCGTCGATCTCGTCGGCCTCCTTGATGTCGAGCGCCCGGCGCGTCGCCCCTTCGAGGCTCGAATTGAACAGCCGCCCCGGGTCCTTGAGCGACGCGCCCTTTGGAAAGGTCAGCTTGATCGCCGCCTTGTAGGCCTCGCCGGTGCAGATGATCCCGTCCTTGTTCCAGACTGGGTTCTCCCACTTCCACTCCTCGACCACATCGGGCAGCGCCTGCTTCACCAGTTCGCGCACCTTGGCGAGCTTGGTCCCACGCCAGCCGCCGAGCTGGCCGATCCGGTTGTCGATCTCCCGTTCCGCATCACTCATCGTCCCGTCCTCACAGCTTGTCCCCCGGCAACTGGCTCGCCTGCTTCACCCAGTCCTTGAACTGCGCCTCGTCGAGCGGATCGCCCTCGTGGATATCGAGGTAGCGCACCTTCGCCTGTTTCGATGTCCCCGGCGGCATCGGATCGAGCAGCGCCCCGGAGTTGAAGCTGACCTTGATGTAGCGGTCAAAGCAATGGAAGCCCGCGAAGTAGTGGTCGAGTTCCATGCCGTACATCGGCGTGTTCCACTTCACCGCTTTCATCACGCCCGGGGCAGCCGACGTGATCAGAGCATCCAGTCGTTCTCCCATGGCGCTCTGCCAGCCGGGCATCGCCGCGATGAACCAGCGTACGGGCTCCTCGCCAAACCCCAGTGGCACCTGCGGGTTACCGCCCGAAAGCCGCACCACCTCGGCGGGCGCCTGCCACGGCGTATCGATCCCTGGCCTGCCGGCTGACTTCTTCGCCATCGATCTAGCCCCGCACCCGCCAGCGCTGCACATAGGGCAGCACAAACAGGTAGAGACCCGTCGCCAGCAAGAGGAACAGCGGGAACAGCGGCATGTACGATACCTAGACGATCGGCTCCGGCTGCGCCAGCGCCACCATGGTGATGATGATCGTCGCGACGAACAGCGCCGAAATCCACCGGTGGCACTGCCTGATCAACCTGCTCATTGGTCCATCCTTCGCAAGAGGTTCTCGAGGTCGTCGAACCGGCCTTCCCACAAGCCGGCCATATCCTTGGTCCAGTCCACCAGTGGCCGCAGCGCCTCGGGCCGCGCCGAATACCGCGTCTCGCGCCCCTCGTGCCGCCCCGTCACCAGTCCAGCATCCCGCAGCACTCCGAGGTGCTTGGAGACCACCGGTTGCGACACCCCGGCTTTTGCCGTCAGGGCCACAACCGAAAGCTCGCCCTCGCGGCACAGCCGCTCGAACAGCCCGCGCCGCGTCGGATCGGAAAGCGATCTGAACAAAAGGTCCTGCGCGTCCGGCGCCACAATCCATACCCCGTTGGCTATGGTTTATTCATAGCCCATCAGCTATGGGTGTCAAGCGCCGGACAACAAAAAAGCCCGCCACCTGCATTGGAGCAGGTGGGGCGGGCGGTTGATGCGACGCGTCGAGTTCAGACGATGCCGTACTGCGCGTGGCTCAGCGCCCGTTCCACGCCGCGCAACTCGGCGAGGCCCTTGAGCCGGCCGATCGTCGGGTAGCCCGGCTGGGCCCGGCGCTGCAGGTCGTCGAGAATGTCCTGCCCGTGGTCCGGCCGCATCGGGATCTGGTGATCCGTCCGGCCCTGCTGGCCCCGCCGCGACTCCTCGGTGAGGATCGCCGCGATCAGCGCGACCATGTCGGTGTCGCCGCCCAGGTGCTCGGCCTCGTAGAACGATCCGGCGATCGCGTCGCTGTCCCGCTTCACATTTCGCAGGTGCAGGAAATGCACCTTGGCGCCGAACTCGCTCATGATCGCCGGCAGTTCATTGTCCGGCCGCGCCCCGAGCGAACCCGAGCAAAGCGTCATGCCGTTGGCGGGGCTGTCGACCGCGCCCAGGATATTCCGGTAGTCGGCCGCCGTCGACATGATGCGCGGCAGGCCGAGCAGCTCGAACGGCGGATCGTCCGGATGGCAGCACATCCGCACCCCGACCTCTTCCGCCACCGGGATGATCTCGCTGAGGAAATCGATGAAGTGCCGGCGCAACTGGTCGGCCGAGATGTGACCGTATTCAGCAAGGTGCGCCCGCACGTCGTCGAGCGTCATGCTCTCGGTCGAACCCGGCAGGCCCATGGTGATGTTGCGCGCCAGCGCCTGCTGCGCCGCCTCATCCATCCGCGCAAACCGCCGCTCCGCCTCCTCCACCACCTCGACCGAAAAGTCGTGGATCGCCGCATTGCGCTTCAGCACATGGATGTCGAAGGCCGCGAAATCGTAGATGTCGAAGCGCATGCAGGTGCCGCCATGGCTCACTTGGTAGCGGAGGTCCGTGCGCGTCCAGTCGATCACCGGCATGAAGTTGTAGCACACCACCTCGAGCCCGGCCTTGGCGACGTTCCGCAGGCTCGTCTTGTAGGTCTCGATATGCTGGCGCCAGTCGCCCTTCTGCTTCTTGATGTCTTCGGACACCGGCAGGCTTTCGATCACCTCCCACTCGAGGCCCGACGCCGCGCCATCCGAGCGCACGCGGATTTCCGCCTGCCGCTTCGCGATCTCCTCGGGCGACCACACCATCCCGTTGGGGACGTGGTGAAGCGCAGTGACCACACCCTCGGCGCCCGCCTGCACGATGTCGTCGATCTTGGCCAGATCCTTGGGGCCAAACCAGCGCCAGGTGTGCCGCATCTTTTCCTCCCGAGTATGTCAGGCGGTGCTAGAGGGCGGCCCGAAACCTGTCAACTCGCCAACGAGTCGATCCACTCTGCATACTCAGCTTCGTGTGAGCCCACGGCATTCTTCATGCCCGGCTTGGTGAGCAATCCTCGCCGCGGCGGAATCCACGACATGATCCGGCTGCGCTGCGTCTCCCGCCAGTTGATGTTCACCGCTGCGAAGCGCGGAAAGAACTCGAGTTCGTCATATGGCAGGTGGTCGTGAATCCACCACGCCAGTGCCTCCCAGCGCCCCGTCGCCTCGTAGTACGGGATCAGCGCATGCACCACTACGCAGGCGGTCGCCCCCATCGCACCCTGTGCGTCGCGCCGATCCCAGATATGGCCACCGAAGTTCGTCTCGTTGCGCCCGCAGTTGAGGTTGTTCCTGTTGCCGAAGTCGTTGACCGCTGCCGAGCGATACGCCGACCGGATCGAGAGCCGCCCGAACCGCGTCATCAGTGGTTCCAGCACCTCCTCGCACAGCCGCGTGCCGGCCTCTATCGCAAGGTCGGGGTCATCTGGTATGTTGGGGATCGAATAGAACTGCGAAATCTCCGAGTGGAGAAAATCGCGCATGAAGAAGTTTTTGCTGAGACGAATCCGGCCAAGTTCCTCCAGCGCCTTCATGCTTTGCGGTTTACGCATCGTTCAGAATCCGTTCAGAAATGGTTCCCGTAGCGTTCATCACAATGTTCGAACTGTGCCCACCCGATTTTAGCGGAGCCCGATTTCAGATGTCCCGTCTCATTGCCGCCGCCCTCTTGACCCTCGCAACGACCACCGTCTTCGCCCAGTCTCCCGACACCTACCGCCAGGCCTTCGACGCCATCCAGCAGGCTGTCGCCGAAGGTGACAGCACCTCCTTCGCCGACTGGGTCAGCTACCCCATCGAGGTCGTCGCCGACGGCGAACCGATGGTGATCGGCGACGCCGCTGAGTTTGCCGAACACTACGAGGCCATTGTCACCCCCGAGATCGCCGGGGCCGTCGCCGACCAGACCTTCAACGACCTGTTCGTCAACGCCGAGGGCGCTATGTTCGGCAACGGTCAGGTCTGGATGAGCGAGATCTGCCTCGACGACGCCTGCACCGACACAGAAGTGAAGATCATCACCATCCAGTCGACGGCGGAGTAAGCCTCTGCTCTAGTCAAACCCCGAGATTCCGGGGTTTCGCATGCTTCTTGAGGTCATCTTCTACATCGCCATCACGGCCGAAGCGATGACGGCCGCGCTCGCCGCCGGCCGTCGCAAGATGGATTGGTTCGGCGTCTGCGTCCTCGCCTGCGTCACAGCGCTCGGCGGCGGCAGCTTCCGCGACGTGGTCCTCGGCCACTACCCCCTGACCTGGGTCGAGAACCCCTACCTGCTACTGATCTGCTGCGCCGCCGCCTTCGTCACCATCGGCCTCGCTCGCTTCATGGACGCGCTGCGCTGGCCCTTCCTGCTGCTCGACGCGGTGGGTCTCGTGGTCTTCACCATCATCGGCTGCAACGTGGCGCTGACCATGGGGCAGCCGCCGATCATCGTCATCGTCTCCGGCATGATGACGGGTATCGTCGGCGGCATCGCCCGCGACATCCTCTGCAATGACGTACCGCTGGTCTTCGCCTCCGAGCTCTACGCCACCGTCTCGATCGTCGCCGGGGTGCTCTATTATCTCGGCCTGCAGAGTGGCCTGCCGCAGGACATCGTGATCCTCGCCACCCTCGCCATCGGCTTCGGCCTCCGCGTCGCCGCCATCGTCTGGAAAGTGCAGATGCCGAAGTTCGTCTACGACAAGAAGGACTTGCACTGATGCCTCGTCCGGCCCGCATGCAGGTGTCGCGCCGGGCCGGCTTCAACCTGCAGCAGGCCTCGCACGCTCTCAACGGCCTGCCGGCAAAGCTGGTGACGCCCCTGGCCCATGGGGCAATCCGTTCTCGATCGACGAACTGGCCACCACCTTCGATCGCGCCGCTGCCCAGGCGAAGACTGTCGCGATGGCGAGAGACTGGCTGCAGGGCGGACTTGACCCTGCCCTGTCGCCCGGCGATCCCCCGAGCCTTGCCACCATCCGGCGCGAACTGGGCGGTCAGAACCTCGCCTGCTGGTGCAGGCCCGGGACGCCCTGCCACGCAGACGTCCTGATCGAACTGGCGAACGGCTAGCGGCGACCGGCTCGAGTTGAACTAAAGGCTTGCTGCACCGCGCACAAACGGCCTTAAGGTCGTGCCGCGTCACCATGGGAGGAAACGCCAATGAGCAGAATTGCCTACCTCACCGGCATCGAGTTTGGTCCGGGCGCGATCGCGAGCCTGGCCGAGGCCACGGGGGAGTTCGGCATGCGCCGGCCGTTGCTGGTTGCCGACAAGGGCGTGCTGGCTGCCGGTCTCGTCGCGAAGGCCACCGCACATCTCCCAACGGCCACGCCCGTCTTCCTCGACACCCCGCCCAACCCGACCGAGTCCGCGGTACTTGCCGCGCTGTCGATTTACAAGGCCGAAGGCTGCGATGGCATCGTGGCGCTCGGCGGCGGCTCGCCGATCGACCTCGCCAAGGGCGTCGCCCTGCTCGCGACCCATGACGGCCCGCTCGAGCAGTACGCCATGATTTACGGCGGGCTAGCGCGCATCACCGACAAGGTGGCGCCGGTGATCGCGATCCCCACCACCGCCGGCACCGGCGCCGAAGTCGGCCGCGCCGCGCTGCTGACGCTCGACGACGGCCGCAAGCTTGGCTTCATCAGCCCGCACCTGATCCCGAAGCGCTCGATCTCCGACCCCGAACTGACGCTCGGCCTGCCGCCCGGCCTCACCGCCGCAACTGGCCTCGATGCGCTGAGCCACTGCATCGAGACGCTTTGCTCGCCGCGCTACAACCCGCCGGCCGAGGCCATCGCGCTCGACGGCGCCGGCCGCATCTGGCGCAGCATCGAGACCGCCTGCACCGACGGCAAGAACCTTGGCGCCCGCACCGAGATGCTGATGGGCGCGCTGATGGGCGGCCTCGCCTTCCAGAAGGGCCTCGGCGCCGTCCATGCCCTCAGCCATGCACTCGGCGGGCTGAAGGACGTGTCGCTGCACCACGGCACGCTCAACGCCATCATCATGCCGCCGGTGGTGCGCTTCAACGCACCGGAAATCGCCGGCAAGCTTGGGCAGTTGAGAGCCGCCATGGGCCTGCCCGACTCTGCAGATGTCGCGAACGAACTCGATGCTCTGAACGCCCGCCTTGGTGTCCCGAAAGGATTGCGGGTCCTGGGCGTGCGCGAAGACCATTTCGACTGGGTGATCGAGCGTGCACTGGCTGACCACAGCCACGCCACCAATCCGCGCGTCGCAAGCGCAGCCGACTACCGGGCCCTGCTCGAAGCCGCAATGGGCTGACCTGGCGCCAACGGTCCGGATGCCCTGCATCCGGACCGTCCGCCTTTGGCGGGGGATGACAATCCCCCGTCTGCTCGCTACCCCTTTGGCATCCGAGGGAGATTGACGTCATGGCTACCCACCGCTTCATCGCCGACCACTGGCACAACGTGCTCGGCACCCGCCCGCCGGCCTTCACCGTTGCTTCGGGCGACACCGTGATCACCGAGACCCTCGACGCCGCCGGCGCCGACAAGGACGGGGTGCAGGTCAGCCAGGGTCCCAATCCGATGAACGGCCCGATCTTCGTCGAGACCGCCGAGCCGGGCGATGCGCTGAAGGTCGAGATCCTGCGCATGACGCCCAACCGCGCCACCGGCTGGACCCGCTCGTCGCTCGCCGCCAACGTCGTCGATCCGGAAACCGTGCGCGACCTGCCCTCTCGTGAGAAGGCAAACTGGTCGATCGACCGGCAGGGCGGCACCCTGCAGCTGTCGCCGCCTGTCCCCGGCCTCGAGCACCTGGTGCTGCCGCTCGAGCCGATGATTGGCTGCTTCGGCGTTGCCCCCGGCCTCGGCCAGGCCTTCTCGACCGCGACAAGCGCCGAAAACGGCGGCAATATGGACTACCGCGGCTTCGGCCCCGGCGCGACAGTGTGGTTCCCGGTGTCGGCCACCGGTGCCCTGTTTTTCCTCGGCGACTGCCACGCCGTGCAGGGTGACGGAGAGATCGTCGGCACCGGCGTCGAGACCAGCTACGAAGTCGAGGTTCGCCTGACCGTCGAGAAGGGCAAGAAGCTGATCTGGCCGCGTGGCGAGAACGAGCGCGAGATCTTCTCGGTCGGCAATGCCCGCCCGCTCGACCAGGCCCTGCAGCACGCCACCAACGACATGTTCAACTGGCTGATGGCCGACTACGGCCTGTCGCGCACCGCAGCGAGCCACCTGCTCGGCCAGGTCGTGCGCTACGAAGTCGGCAACGTCTACGACCCCGCCTACACCATGGTGTGCAAGGTCGAAAAGAAATGGCTGCCGCGCCGCTGAGCGGCAGCCATCGCCTGATCAGCCGCCGATCTTGCCGCCGAGTTCGTCCTCGATGTGAATGCGGATGATCTCGTCGAAGGTCTTTTCGGCCCGGAAGCCGAGGGACTCGGCGCGCTTGGTCGAGAAATTCTTCGGCCAGCCATCGACCATAGAGATGATCCGGGCGTCCGGCACGTCCTTGATCAGCGCCACGGCCTTGTCGCCCGCAACGCGGCGCAGGGCCTCGATCTCCTCGCCGACGGTAGCGGAGAGGCCCGGTGCCGAAAGCGACCGGCGCCAGCCGAGCAGTGAGGTGTCGAGTTCGGCCGCATGCATCAGGAAGCCGATGGCGGCGCGGGGGCTGGCGAACCAGTGGCGCACGTCCTTGGAGACGGGCAGCACGGCCTCCAGCCCCGACAGCGGCTCGCGCAGGATGTTGGAGAAGAAGCCTGACGCCGCCGCATTTGGCTTGCCTGGGCGGATCGAGATTGTCGGCAGGCGAATGCCGACGCCATCGACAAAGCCCTTGCGGGAATAGTCGTTGAGTAGCAGTTCGCAGATCGCCTTCTGCGTGCCGTAGCTGGTGAGCGGGGTGGAAAAGAACTCGTCCTCGATCACCTCGGGATAGGGCGAGCCGAAAACGGCGATCGACGAGGTGAAGACCAGCCGCGGCTTGTAGGCTTCCCGCATGCCCTCGAGCCGGATGGCCTCGAGCAGGTAGCGCATGCCATCGAGGTTGATGCGGTAGCCCTTCTCGAAATCGGCCTCGGCTTCGCCCGAGACGATGGCGGCGAGGTGATAGATCAAGTCGGGGCGCGATGCGACCAGCGCGGCAGCAGCGCCCGGCGCCGACAGGTCCGAAGCGAGCGTCTCGACCTTGCCGGTGAAACCGGCAGGCGCGCTGGGCACCACCACATCGGCGAGTGTAAGGCGGCCAATCGGGCTGCCACCAACCTCGCCAGCAGCGACCAGCGCCGAGGTGAGCTTGCGGCCGACCATGCCGGCCGCCCCGATGATCAGAATATGCATGGGAATTCCCTCTTCCATTTGGTGGCGCACATTAATCGGGCTCGCGCCGGGCGCAAGCTGGAAGCAAGTCGGATAGCGAGTAATCCCCGCGCCTTCGGGCCCGGCGACACTCACCCGGCGACGATGGGGTCGCGGGGAGTGGAGCATGAGCCGACAACTGTTCGGGGACGACGTTATCTTTCACCAGCGCCTGCTGAAGGCGCAGGGGCTTTATGGCGGAACCTTCGATGGCCGCTGGGGGCCGCAGACCGAGGCAGCGGACGCCGAGTTCGAGCGCCGCGGCGCCGGGCTCAGGGCGCTCGGCGAGTTCGAGGCACGCAGCGAGCGGGTGCTGGCCGGACTGCACCTTACGGCGCAGGCGGCGGCGCGGCGGTTGCTGGCGCTGGGGCGGGAGGGCGGGTTTGTCGCTCGGCTGGTGTCGGGGACACGGTCCTACGCGGAGCAGGACCGGCTGCACGCGCAGGGCCGCTACGGCAACCCCAGGCCGCGGGTGACCAATGCGCGGAGCGGGCAATCCAACCACAATTTCGGTATCGCCTGGGATATCGGGCTGTTCGACGCAGAGGGCCGATATCTCAACGGGGATACTGCTGCCGAGATCGGCGAGTACAGGCGGCTAGGCGAGTTGGCGCGGCCGCTGGGCCTCGAATGGGGCGGAGACTGGTCGTCGTTGCCGGACGTGCCGCACTACCAGCTTCCGACCGGGCGGACGGTGGCCGCAACCCGGCGCCTGTTCGAGGCCGGGCAGCCCTATGCCTGACAGACGGCCTCGAACCGTTCGACGCACGTCCGGACGACCTCGTCGCCCGGACGTTTCCACCAGTTGTCGCGGGAGAAGATTTCGACCTCCTGTGGGCCGTGATAGCCAGCGGTCTCGATCATCCGGCGGATCGACCGGAGGTCGATGACGCCATCGCCCATCATGCCGCGGTCGAGCAGCATGTCGGTGGTGGGGACCAGCCAGTCGCAGATGTGATGCGCGAAGATGCGGTTTTCGCGGCCGGCGCGGGCAATGGCGCTGGCGAGGTTGGGGTCCCACCAGACATGATAGACGTCAATGGCGACGCCGACCCCCTCGCCCACCTGGGCCGCGAGGTCGAGCGCCTGGTCGATGGTGTTCACGCAGGCCCGGTCGGCCGCATACATCGGATGCAGCGGCTCGATGGCGAGCGGGACGCCGGAGGCCCGGGCGTGCGGCAGCATGGCGGCGATACCATCGGCCACCATCTGGCGCGTCCCGGCAATGTCCTTCGACGAGCCCGGCAGGCCGCCGACGACGAGGACGAGGCAGTCCGCGCCGAGAGCCGCCGCTTCGTCGATGGCGCGCAGGTTGTCGTCGATGCTGGCCTGCCTGCCGGCCGGTGTGTCGGCAGGAAACATGCCGCCGCGGCAGAGGCCGGTGACGCGCAGGTTATTGGCGTGAACGATGCTGGCCGCTTCCTTGTGGCCCACGGCGGCGATCTGGTCGCGCCAGGGGGAGATGGCGGTGACGCCGTGGCGCAGGCAGTCATCAACCATCTGCGGGAAGGTCGATCCGTTCCGCAGGGTCGCGAGGTTCATCGAGATCTGCCCCGTGCTCATGCGACCCCGTGGACGGCGAGAACGCGCTTCATGCGGTCGATTGCGAGGGCGGGATCGGCCAGGACGCGGGCCTTGTCGGCGAGGCGTAACAGTTCGCTGAGGTGCTGCAGCGAGCGGGTCGATTGCTGGCCGCCGACCATGGCGAAATGGTCCTGCAAGCCATTGAGATAGGCGAGGAAAACCACGCCGGTCTTGTAGAAGCGAGTGGGCGCCGCAAAGATGTGGCGGCTCAGCGGGACCGTGGGTTCGAGCAGCTCGAAGAACTCGTTGTCGCTGCCGCGACCAAGGGCCGCTAGCGCAGCCGACGCAGCCGGGGCGATGGCGTCGAAGATGCCGAGCAGTGCGTCGGAATGGCCCTGTTCGTCGCCGGCGATCAGCTCGGCATAGTTGAAATCATCGCCGGTATACATCCGGACGCTGGCCGGGAGGCGCCGGCGCATGGCGATCTCTTTTTCCTTGCTGAGCAAGGAGATCTTGATGCCATCCACCTTGTCGGCATGGGAGGCGATGACGTCGAGGCAGACATCCATGGCCGCTTCGTGCGTCGGCTGGCCCCAGTAGCCTTCGAGCGCCGGGTCGAACATTTCGCCCAGCCAGTGGAGGATCACCGGCTGCTGCACCTGGCTTAGGATGCGGCCGTAGACGCGGGCGTAGTCGTCGGGAGACTGGGCGGCAACCTTGAGGGCGCGCGAGGCCATGAGGATGACGCGGCCGCCCTGCCCTTCGACGAAGCCGACCTGCTCCTCGTAGGCGCGGATGACGTCGTCGATCGTGACATCCGGGCCGGGCGTCAGGTGGTCGGTGCCGGCGCCATAGGCGATGAGGCCATCGGTGCGGGTGCGCGCCTCGATCTGAGCGCGGCGGATCAGTTCCTGCGCATCGGCCCAGGTGAGGCCCATGCCGCGCTGGGCGGTGTCCATGGCTTCGGCGACGCCGAGGCCGAGGTCCCAGAGGCGGTGGCGGAATTTCAGCGTGGTGTCCCAGTCGATCGCGGGGGTCAGCCAGGGATCGTTGCTGGCCAGCGGGTCGGCGACCACGTGGGCAGCGGCATAGGCGACGCGCGGGAAGTCGGTCGCGGCATGGCGCACGAACGGGATCGGCGTGCCGGTGAGGCGGTACGCCGAGATCGAGCGATCAGGGTTGGGGAGCGCGATTTCCATGCTCAGAGGCCCAGCGCCGGGACATCCAGCCAGCGGCGTTCCTTCCAGCTCTGCAGGCCGAGCGTGGCGAGCTGCACGCCCTTGGCGCCGGCTTCGAGGCCGTAGGGCCATGGCGCATCCTCGGCGACGTGCTTCAGGAACATCTCCCACTGCGCCTTGAAGCCGTTCTGCGCCGGGTAGTTTTCCGGCACCTCTTCCCACTGGTCGAAGAAGTTGAACTTGCTCGGCTCGTCCGGATTCCACACGGGCTTGGGGGTGTTGACCCGGTGCTGGGTGAAGCACTTGTGGAGGCCGGCGACTGCCGAGCCGTGGGTGCCATCGACCTGGAAGGTGACGAGGTCGTCGCGGCGGACGCGGACGTCCCAGCTGGAATTGATGTGGGCGACGGCGCCGCCGGCAAGCTGGAAGGTGGCGTAGGCGGCATCGTCCGCATCGGCGGTGTAGGTGTTGCCCTTCTCGTCGACACGCTGCGGGATATGCGTGGCGCCAAGGCAGCTTACGGCCTGCACCTCGCCGAAGAGGTTATCGAGCACGTAGCGCCAGTGGCAGAGCATGTCGAGGATGATCCCGCCGCCATCGGCGGTACGGTAGTTCCAGCTCGGACGCTGCGCCGGCTGGCCCCAGTCGCCCTCGAACACCCAGTAGCCGAACTCGCCGCGCACCGAGAGGATACGGCCGAAGAAGCCTGAATCGCGCAGCAGCTTGAGCTTCAGCAGGCCCGGGAGGAACAGCTTGTCCTGCACCACGCCGTGCTTGATTCCCGCCGATTTCGCCTTCTTTGCGAGGGCGACTGCCGAGTGCAGGTCGTCGGAGACCGGCTTCTCGCAATAGACGTGCTTGCCGGCGTCGATGGCGCGGCCGAGGAGGGTGGCGCGCATCTGGGTCGTGCCAGCGTCGAAGAAGACGGTATCGTCCGGGTTGGCGAGCGCAGCCTCGACGTCGGTAGACCAGCGGGCGATGTTGTGCCTTGCCGCAAGCGCCTGAATCTTCTCACGATCCCGGCCGACGATGATCGGATCGACCACCAGCCGGTCACCGTTCGAGAGCACCACCCCGCCCTGCTCGCGGATGGCCAGGATGGACCGCACCAGATGCTGATTGTACCCCATGCGGCCGGTCACGCCATGCATGATCAGCCCCAACCGCCGCTCGGCCATCTTCCCCTCCGGTATCGATTTTTGTAACTGGTTGGTTACTTGCTTACAAGCGACTAGGGTGCACCGTCAAGGGCGGCTCCATCGGCCGGCCGGGTGAATTCCAATGTAAACGCCCGATCATATTCAAACACTCTCCCTCCCCTGCTATTTGCCAGCTTGGCGATTGCGGCAACCGGACGGAGCATGCGCCAGATTCTGGCTGAGGGGATAAGATGTCGAGCGATGAGGTGGCGACGGCCAAGCCGCGGAACCGGGTAAGCCCGGATGCCCCGGTGCGCCCGCGCGACGCGGAAAAGACGAAAGCCTCGATCCTGAAGGCGGCGCGCGACGAGTTCTGCGAGCAGGGCTTCAACGGGGCCCGGGTTGACGCCATCGCCGACCGGGCCAAGGCCAACAAGCGGCTGCTCTATCACTATTTCGGCAACAAGGAGGCCCTCTACGAGGCCGTGCTGCTCGACGCCTACCAGGAGATCCGGCGCGGCGAGAGGGAACTGAGGATCAGCCAGTACGACCCGATCGAGGCCGTGGACCGGATTATCCGGTTCACCTTCCGGCATTTCCTCGCCAACCCATGGTTTCCGCGGCTTCTGTCGGTGGAAAACCTGCAGAATGCCCGCTTTGTGAAGCGGATCAGGAATGTCGAGGAAATCCGCTCGCCGATCGTCGGGGAATTGCATGAGATCGTGAAGCGTGGCCACGCCGAGGGCACCTTCCGCACCGACGTCGATCCGATGCAGCTCTACATCTCGATCATCTCGCTGTGCTACTTCTACGTCTCGAACATGTCGACGCTGAGCGTGGTTTTCGGCCGTGATCTCAGTGAGTTCGCCCTGATCCAGGACCGCGAGGCGCAGGCCGTGCAGATGGTGATAGATTACCTGCGCGCGCGGCGGTGACGCCATCACAGCCGGCACTGCCCCCGTATCTCCACGAAACTGCCGCGTGTCTGAATGGCTTCTGAACAGTTCAGGACCCATCGCCTGGCCCCGCCATGAGTGGGTTGACAGCGCCGCGATACCATACCAAGGTTGTAACCAGTTGGTTATTTAGCGCCAGACAAGAGCGCGGCCAAACGGGTTCGGGACGGCGCGACGCCCCCCGAGGGAGAGAATTGGGAGGACTTTCATGAGTATGTCACTCGACAGACGTCAATTCCTGCTGGGCACGACCGCGGTGCTGGGCGCCGCCGCGCTCTCGCCGGCCGCCGCGCTGGCACAGGAGAACCGCCTGCGCCAGCTGTTCTGGGGCGGCCAGGCCCGCGCCGACCGTACCAATGGCGTGAACGCGCTCTACACCGCTTCGAGCGGCAACGAGGTCGAAAGCAGCTTCCTCGGCTGGGGCGACTACTGGCCCAAGCTCGCGACGGAGACCGCCGGCGGCAACTCGCCCGACATCGTGCAGATGGACTACCGCTTCATCGTCGAATACGCCCGCCGCAATGCGATTGCACCGCTCGACGAGTTCGTCGGCTCGGCCCTCAACCTCAGCGACTTCGATGCAGACCAGCTCGAGGGTGGCAAGGTGGATGGCAAGCTCTACGGCGTGAGCCTCGGCGCCAATTCGGTGGCGCAGCTGGTGAACCTCGCCGCCTTCGCCGAAGCCGGCGTCGAGCCGCCGAACCGCGACACCACCTACGATGACATCCGCGCCATGGGCGAGGCGTTCAAGTCCAAGAACATCCGCGGCGGCATGAAGGTGATCGCCGACGGCTCGGGCTCCGAACCGATGCTCGACAACTGGCTGCGCCAGAAGGGCCTCGCGCTCTACACCGCCGAAGGCAAGCTGGGCTTCACCGAGGCCGAGGCGATCGAGTGGTTCACGATGTGGAGCCAGATGCGCGCCGATGGCATCTGCGTCGACGCAGAAACCCAGGCGCTCGACACCAACGGCCCGCTGGAAAACACCATGGTGATCCTGGGCAAGGCGGCGATGATGCCGTCGAACTCGAACCAGTTGGTCGCCTTCCAGACCCTGTCGCAGGACGACCTGACCATCTCCAGCTACCCGCGCATCGCGCCGGGCGTCGGTGGCGGCCACTACCGCAAGCCGTCGATGTTCTTCTCGGTGGGCGGTTCGTCGTCGAACAAGGAGGCCGCAGCGGCCTATCTGAGCTTCTTCGTCAACGACCCGGAAGCCGGCAAGGTGCTTGGCGTCGAGCGCGGCATCCCGTGCGTTTCGGCCGTGCGCGATGTCGTCGCCCCGCTGCTGAACGCGAAGGACCAGATCGCGCTCAACTTCGTGGCGAACCTCGGCGACCTGCTCGGCGCACTGCCGCCGCCGCCGCCGGCCGCTGCTGGTGAAATCGACGTGTCGGTGCTGCGCGTTGTGAGCCAGGAAGTGGCCTTCGGTGCTCGCACCGCCGAGGATGCCGGCAAGTTCTTCGTCACCGAAGCAGCTGCCGTGCTCGAGCGCGCTGCCTGATCGGGTATCGCAGATGACCGCGCAGTCCATCTCTGCCAGCGCACGCAACAAGGGCGGCGCGGTCGGCTCAACATTCTGGTCGCGGGCGTGGGAGAACCACGCCCCCGGCTACCTGTTCCTGCTGCCGTGGTTCATCGGGTTCTTTGGCCTGACCATCGGGCCGATCATCACCTCGCTCTACCTGAGCTTCACGCATTTCGACCTGCTGACGGCGCCGCGCTGGGCCGGGCTCGACAACTACATCCGCATGTTCACCAACGACCGGAACTTCGTCGCCTCGATGCGGGTGACGATGTTCTTCGTCATCTTCTCGGTGCCGCTGAAGCTGGCCTTCGCGCTCGGCGTGGCGCTGCTCCTGAACCGGGGCATGCGCGGCCTGCCGCTCTACCGGGCGCTGTTCTACCTGCCGAGCCTGCTCGGGGCCTCGGTGGCCATCGCCATCCTGTGGCGGCAGATCTTTGCCGGCGACGGCCTCGTCAACCAGTTCCTCGCCCTGTTCGGCATTGTCGGCCCGAGCTGGATCTCGAACCCCAACTACTCGCTCTGGACGCTGATCGTGCTGTCGATCTGGCAGTTCGGCTCGCCGATGATCATCTTCCTCGCCGGCCTGCGGTCAATTCCACAGGATATGTATGAGGCCGCCTCGCTCGAGGGCGCCAGCAAGTGGCGAGTGTTCTGGAAGATCACGCTGCCGATGCTGACCCCGGTGGTGTTCTTCAACGCCATCATCCAGACGATCGAGGGTTTCAAGAGCTTCACCCCGGCCTTCATCATCTCGGGCGGCACCGGCAGTCCGATCAACTCGACGCTGTTCTACACGCTCTATCTCTACAACGAGGCGTTCAGCTTCTTCCGCATGGGCTATGCCAGCGCGCTGGCCTGGGTGCTGCTGGCCATCGTCGCCGTGTTCACCGCCTTCTCCTTCTTCACCTCGAAGTTCTGGGTGCACTATGACGACTGATGTGCAGCGCCTGACCGTGGTGACAGAAGACGATGCCAGCCGTCGGCTGCGCCGGCGGGTGTTCTCGGTGGTGGCGCACCTGCTGCTGATCGGCGCCTCGATCCTGATGCTGTATCCGCTGCTGTGGCTGCTGGCCTCGTCGTTCCGGCCGGAGAACGAGATCTTCACCTCGGGGATTTCGGTGATGCCGTCGGCGAGCTGGGACCTCGATTCCTACCCGCGGGGCTGGAATGGGCTGCAGGTGGGGTTCGGCACCTTCTTCAGCAACTCGTTCATCATCTCGATCCTGAGCGTGATCGGCAATGTGGCGGCCTGCTCGCTCGCCGCCTTCGCCTTTGCGCGCCTCGAGTTCAGGGGCCGGAAGTTCTGGTTTGCCATGATGCTGATGACGCTGATGCTGCCCTACCAGGTGACGCTGATCCCGCAATATGTGCTGTTCCTGAACCTGGGGTGGGTGAACACCTTCCTGCCGCTGATCGTGCCGAAATTCCTCGCGGCCGATGCGTTCTTCATCTTCCTGATGGTGCAGTTCTTCCGCGGCATCCCCAAGGAGCTCGACGAGGCAGCGCGCATGGATGGCGCCGGGCCGTGGCGCATCTACTGGAAGATCATGCTGCCGCTCTCGACCCCGGTGCTGGCCACCGCCGCCATCTTCACCTTCATCTGGACCTGGGACGATTTCTTCGGGCCGCTGATCTACCTGAGCGAACTGCGCGACTACACCGTTATGCTGGGGCTGCGCACCTTCACCGACTCCACCGGACAATCGGATTATGGCGGGCTGTTCGCGATGAGCGTGCTGAGCCTCGTGCCGATCTTCGTGTTCTTCCTGTTCTTCCAGCGGCTGCTGATCGAAGGAATTGCGACGACGGGGATGAAGCGGTGAGGCGCTTGTCCCCTGCCCTAACGCCGGCCCGGCCCCAGTTCTTCTGACTGAGTAATCCACCATGACCATCAAGTTCGCCGCCATCGGCCTCAACCACAGCCATATCTACGGGCAGGTCGATTGCCTGCTGCGGGAGGGGGCGGAGCTGGTTGCGTTTTACGCGCCGGAGGACGCCCTCGCCGTGCCGTTCGGCCAGAAGTACCCGCAGGCAAAGCGGGTGGCTGACCGGCGGGCCATCCTCGAGGACAAGTCGATTGCGCTGGTGACGACGGCGTCCATCCTGAATGAGCGCGCCGAGGTGTCGATTGCGGCGATGCGGCACGGCAAGGATGTGATGAGCGACAAGCCGGGGATGACCTCGCTGGCGCAGCTCGCCGAACTGAAGGCCGTGCAGGCCGAGACCGGGCGGATCTACTCGGTCTGCTACTCCGAGCATTTCGAGACGCGCTCGACGGTGAAGGCCGGGGAACTGGTACAGGCGGGCGCCATCGGCCAGGTGGTGCACACGGTGGGGCTGGGGCCGCACGCGATCCGCAACAACTCGCGGCCCGACTGGTTCTTCGACCGCAAGCGCTATGGCGGCATCCTGACCGATATCGGGTCGCACCAGTGCGAGCAGTTCCTGTTCTTCTCGGATGCGATGGAGGCCGAGGTAATCTCGGCGACGGTGAACAATCGCGGCAATCCGGGGAAGCCGGGACTGCAGGATATCGGCGACATGCACCTGAGGACGCCGACGACCACCGGCTATGTGAGGGTGGACTGGTTCACCCCGGCCGGCCTGCCGACCTGGGGTGACGGGCGGCTGACCATTCTGGGCACCGAGGGCTATATCGAGCTCCGCAAATACATCGATATCGCCGGGCGCGAGGGGAAGGACCACCTGTTCCTCGTCGATGGCAAGGGCACGCAGCACATCGATTGTTCGGATGTGGACCTGCCCTACGCGCGGCAGCTGATTGCCGACATTCACGACCGCACCGAGACGGCGATGCCGCAAGCGCGGGCCTTCAACGCAATGGAACTGGCGCTCAAGGCCCAGGAATTGGCCGAGCGCGGCACGGTGTGGCAGCAATGAGTAGGATTTACACGGTAGCAGTGGTCGGAGGCGGCATCGGACGCAGCCACATCGTCGAGGGCTACGCGACCAACTCGGACCTCTACAAGGTCATCGCCATCTGCGACCTGGATGCGAACAGGCGCAACAAGCTGGCGGACGAGTTCGGGATCGAGCGGCGGGTCGAGAATTTCGACGACCTGCTGGCGATGGACGACCTCGACATCATCGATGTGTGCACGCCGCCGATGGTGCACTACCCCATGGTGCTGGCAGCGCTACGCGCGGGAAAACACGTGATCTGCGAGAAGCCGCTGGTGGGCTCGCTGGCGCAGGTCGACGAGGTGATCGCCGAGGAGGCGAAGTCGAAGGGCATGCTGATGCCAGTGTTCCAGTACCGCTTCGGCAACGGCATCCAGCAGGCGAAGAAAATCATCGACGCCGGGATCGCCGGGAAGCCGTACGTTGGGACGGTGGAGACGCTGTGGCGGCGCGGGCCGGACTATTACGCGGTGCCGTGGCGCGGCAAGTGGAAGACCGAGCTCGGCGGCGTGCTGATGACGCATGCGATCCACCCGCACGACATCTTCACCTACCTGATGGGCGAGCCGAAGAGCCTGTTCGGGCGGGTGGCGACGCGGGTGAACGACATCGAGGTCGAGGACTGCATCTCGGCCTCGCTGGAGATGGAGAGTGGCGCGCTCGCCAGCTTCACCGCGACGCTGGGCTCGGCCGACGAGATTTCGCGCATCCGGCTGATGTTCGAGAACGTCACCATCGAGAGCGACCACGAGGCCTATAATCCGGGCAAGGCGCTGTGGAAAATCCTGCCGCGCAACGATGCGACAAAGGCGGCGATCGAGGCGCTGCTGGCCGACTGGGTCGACGTGCCGAGCCGGTTCGAGACGCAGATGCGGCTCTTCCACGACGCCCTCGAAGGCAAGGCACCGCTGCCGGTGACCAGCCGGGATTCCCGGCGCGCGCTGGAGATCGTCACGGCGTTCTACCACTCATCGGAAACGCGCGAGGAAGTGTCGTTCCCCGTCACCCCGACCCATCCGAAATACGGCAGCTGGCTGCCCGAGGAGTTCCGCTGATGTCCACGAGCGTCGTCCTCAACCATGCCGTGAAGCGCTATGGCGAGGTGGAAGTGATCCACGGCATCGACCTCACCATCGATCCGGGCGAGTTCACCGTGTTCGTCGGGCCATCGGGCTGCGGGAAATCGACGCTGCTGCGGATGATCGCCGGGCTCGAGCCGATCTCGGGCGGTGACCTCCTGATCGACGGGGCGCGGATGAACGAGGTGCCGGCGGCCAAGCGCGGCATCGCCATGGTATTCCAGAGCTACGCGCTCTACCCGCATATGAGCGTCTACCAGAACCTGGCGTTCGGGCTCGAGACGGCAAAGGTGCCCAAGGCCGAAATTCAGCAGCGGGTGGCGCAGGCCGCGGAGATCCTCCGGATTGAGCCGCTGCTGAAGCGCAAGCCCAAGCAGTTGTCGGGCGGGCAGCGACAGCGCGTCGCCATCGGGCGGGCGATCGTGCGCGAGCCGAAGATCTTCCTCTTCGACGAGCCGCTGTCGAACCTCGACGCCGAGCTGCGGGTGCAGATGCGGGTGGAGATCGCCAAGCTGCACAAGGACCTCGGCAACACCATGATCTACGTGACCCACGATCAGGTGGAAGCCATGACCATGGCCGACAAGATCGTGGTGCTGCAGGCCGGGATCATCGAGCAGGTCGGCGCGCCGCTTGACCTCTACAACCACCCCAAGAACCGCTTCGTGGCGGGCTTCATCGGCTCGCCGAAGATGAATTTTCTCGAGGCGACGGTACAGGGCTCGGACGCGGCGGGCGCCAAGCTGCGGGCGGGCGGCAGCGATATCGTGGTGCAGCGAAAGATTGCGACCGGCGACAAGGTGACGTTCGGCGTCAGGCCCGAGCACATCGCGCTGTCGGAAACGGCCGGGGTGAAGCTTGCCGAGGTGAAGGTGGACCTGGTGGAACAGCTGGGCGGGCAGACGATGGTGTACGCCACCACCGATGACAGCCAGCCGCTGATCATCGCGGTGGACGGCCAGCGGCAGGTGGACCTGGGCTCACGGCTGACGACGTATGTCGATCCGGCGCGGTATCATGTGTTCGGCGCGGATGGGCGGGCGATCTAGCTGGCTTTGTTGAGCGGCTCAAAGCTGATCCGCAGCTTGTGGCCGGTCGCTTCGGCGTAGCGCTCAAGTGTCCGGGTGGAAGGTTTTGCACGGCCGCTTTCAAGCCGGGAGATTACGCTCTCAGTCGTCCCCATGCGGCTCGCGACTTCAGCCTGTGACAGGCGTGCGCTTGTCCTCGCCCGGATCAGGGAGTCGATAAGGGCAAACTCCTCGTCGAGTGCTTCGTAGGCCTCGCGGTACCCCGCGCTCTCAGCCATATCCTTGGCATGAAGGTCCTTGGCATTGAGGGTTTTCATCAGATCTCCTTCGCCCGTTGACGGGCAAGTTCGAGTTCGCGCTGCGGTGTCTTATGGGTCTTCTTCACGAAGATCCGGACGATCACCAGGCGCTTGCCGGTAGCGGTTACGTATATGGCGCGGGCGATGCCGTCCCTGCCCGTGACACGCAGCTCCCAAAGCTTGTCACCGAGTGACTTCACCCAATCGCGCGGCAGATTCTCCAGGCCGTGCTTTCCAATGACATCGGTTACGCGGCCAAGGCGGGCACGCATATCGTCTGGCAGTTCGGCGCGCTCTTCTGCTGCGGCGGGCAGGTATTCGACGGACCACATGTATGGCTACTTAGCAAAAAAGCTAAGTCCCGTCCAGCCTCACTGCCCCGCCAGCAACTCCGCATTTCCTCCGCTGGCGGTCGTGTCGATGCACACGTGGCGTTCGCGGATCAGGTGTTCGGCTTCGCTGGGTCGGGTGATCAGCGGGATGAGGGGGCCGTCGCGGCGGGCGAGGGCCTGGCGCCAGGGTTTGAGGTCGGCTTCGGTGCCGAAGTGCATGACGGCGTCGACGAAGAGGCCGGCTTCGATGGCGGCGGGGGCGAGTTTCTTGTCGACGCCGCCGATGGGTTCGCCGTTGGTGCCGAGTTCGGCGGCGATTTTCACCGCGCCGGGGGCGATGACGAGGACGCCGTTGCCCTGGCTGAGGGCGAGATCGGCCTGCTGGCGGGCGCTGGCGGTATCGGGGCCGAGGCAGAGGACGACGCCACGTGGCCAGGTGTGGAGCGTGTTGCTCTCGCCGGTGGGGCCGGGCATCTGCTGCTCGGCCGGGATGATGCCGACCTGCTCGACGGCGAGCTTCACCTGATCGACCGCCGCGATGGCGAAGCCGATGGAGATGCCCTGCAGCGGATTGACGCCGGTGGAGGGCACGAAGCGCTCGTGCGGGCGCCAGAAGCGCTTGAGGTAGTTGGGGCCGCCGGCCTTGGGGCCGGTGCCGGAGGCGCCTTCGCCGCCGAAGGGCTGCGAGCCGACGACGGCGCCGATCTGGTTGCGGTTGACGTAGATGTTGCCGGCGCGGATCGACGACGCGACGTGATCGACACGCGAGTCGATGCGGGTGTGGAGGCCAAAGGTGAGGCCGTAACCGGCGGCGTTGATGGCGCTAACGACCGCGTCGAGTTCGCCGGACTTGAAGGTCGCGACGTGGAGGACCGGGCCGAAGATTTCTTCCTTCATCTCGGCGATGCCGGAGACCTTGAGGACGACGGGGGCGACGTAGGTGCCCTGCCCCGGCGTCGGCAGGCGGTGCAGGACGGCCTCGCGGGCGGCGAACTCGTCGATGTAGGCCTCGAAGCGCTGCTTGGCCCTGAGGTCGATAACCGGACCGAGGTCAGTGTCGAAGGCCCAGGGGTCGCCGACCTTCAGCTCGTCCATGGCGCCATAGAGCATTTCGAGCGTCTTTTTCGCCGTGTCTTCCTGCAGGTAGAGGATGCGCAGCGCCGAGCAGCGCTGGCCGGCGGACTGGAAGGCTGACGCAAGGATATCGCGCACCGCCTGCTCGGGCAGCGCGGTGGAATCGACGATCATGGCGTTGAGGCCGCCGGTTTCGGCGATCAGCGGCGCGCTCGGCGCAAGGTGGTCGGCCATGGCCGCGTCGATGGACTTGGCGGTCTGGAGCGAGCCGGTGAAGACGACCCCGTCGATGCGCGGATCGGACGTGAGGGCGTTGCCGACGACCTTGCCCGAGCCGGGGAGCAGTTGCACCACGTCCTCGGGGATGCCGGCATCGTACATCAGTGCGATGGCGCGGGCGGCGATGAGCGGCGTCGCTTCGGCGGGCTTGGCGAGGACGGTGTTGCCGGTGACGAGCGCCGCGGCGATCTGGCCGGTGAAGATCGACAGCGGAAAATTCCACGGCGAGATGGCGGTAATGATGCCGAGCGGCCGGCGAACCTCGGGCTCGACCTTGGCTTCGGCGGCGTAGTAACGGAGGAAATCGACGGCCTCGCGCACTTCGCCGACGGCATCGGAAAGGGTCTTGCCGGCCTCGCGGGTGCACAGCGCGTAGAGCTCGGTGGCGTTCTGTTCGTAGAGGTCGGCGACCTGCCGGAGCAGCAGGGCGCGCTCGGTGACGGGACGCGCCGCCCAGCCGGGGGCGGCGTCACGGGCATTGGCGATGGCCAGGTCGATGGTCTGCGGGCCGGCGCCGATGGCTTCGCCGACAAGATTGCCGTTGGCGGGGTTCTCGATGCGGAAATGCTCGCCGACCTCCCCATGCACCTGCGCGACGGAAGCGGCGGACCAGAGCGAGGTCGCGTTGGCAAACTCCTGCCGGGCGGCGAGGAGCTTTTCGACGGCGACGGGGTCGGTCAGCTCGAAGCCAGCTGAGTTGGTGCGGGTGGGGGCGAACAGGTCGGCCGGGGCCTTGATGCGGGCGACGGCGGCTTCGACGGCGTCGAACGGATCGGTGACCACCTCGCGCGCTGGCACGTCGCGGTCGGCGATCAGGTTGACGAACGAGCCGTTGGCGCCGTTCTCGAGCAGGCGGCGGACGAGGTAGGCGAGGAGATCGGCGTGGCGTCCGACCGGCGCATAGATTCGGGTGCGGCTGCGATGCGCGTCGGTGAGGATGGTGTGGAGGCGTTCGCCCATGCCGTGTAGGCGCTGGAACTCGAACTGGTTGCGCTCGACCTTCAGCACCTCGGCAAGATGCAGGATGGCGGCGGTGGTGTGGGCGTTGTGGGTGGCGAATTGCGGGTAGATGCGGTCGGTCTTCGACAGCATGCGGCGGGCGTTGGCGATGTAGCTGACATCGGTCGCCGGCTTGCGGGTGAAGACCGGGAAGCCGAGGAGCCCGAGCACCTGGGCGCGCTTGATCTCGGTGTCCCAGTAGGCGCCCTTGACGAGGCGCACCATGATGCGACGGTCGAGCTTTTCGGCCAGTGCCTCGATCCAGTCGATGACGTAGCCGGCGCGCTGACCATAGGCCTGCACCACGATGCCGAAGCCGTCCCAGCCGCTCAGGCGTTCGTCGGCGAGCACGGCGGCGATGACGTCGAGGCTGAGGTCGAGGCGATCGGCCTCCTCGGCATCGATGTTGAAGCCCATGTTGGCGCCGCGCGCCATCATGGCGAGGGCGAGCGTGCGGTCGACCAGTTCGGCCATGACGCGGTCGCGCTTCATGAACTCGTAGCGGGGGTGCAGCGCCGAGAGTTTTACCGACACGCCGGGATTGTCGCGGACGCTGCCGGCGGTGGCGCGGGTGGCGAGCACGGCGATGGCCTCGGCATAGGCGGCGCGATAGCGCTTGGCGTCGGCCTCGGTGCGGGCGGCCTCACCCAGCATGTCGTAGGAGTAGGTGTAGCCGTCGCGCTCGGCCTTGCGGGCAATGCGGGTGGCCTCTTCGATGTCCCGGCCGAGGACGAACTGCGACCCAAGGATCTTCATCGCCTGCATGACGGCGGAGCGGATCACCGGCTCGCCGATGCGCTGCACGAAGCCCTTGATGATGCCGGCAATACCCTCGCCCTTGTCGCGCAGCACCTGCCCGGTGAGGGTGAGGGCGAGGGTGCTGACATTGACCAGCGGGGAGTTGGCGCGATCGAGGTGCTCCTGCCAGCGGCTGGGGGCGATCTTGTCCTCGATCAGGTCATCGATGGTGGCGGTGTCGGGGACACGCAGCAGCGCCTCGGCGAGGCACATCAGCGCAATCCCCTCCTCGGTGGAGAGCGAATACTCGCCGAGGAAGGATTCCAGCATGCCAGGCGAGCCGGTGGAGCGGACTTTTTCGACGAGCTGCTCCGCGACTTCGCCGATCTGTGCCCGCGCCTCGGGCGTCAGGTCTGCCTCGGCGGTGAGGCGCCCCACCGTCTCCGCCTCGTTGGCGAAGAGATTGGCGCGGATGCGGCTGCGCAGTTCGTCGAGATTGGCCATGCCATGCCCCCGTGCCCGTTGAGATTGTGGCACGCCTCGCTGATTTGTGTGGGGAAAATGTGATGGCGGCCCTTGATCAGGCCCGGTGGATCGTCCCTTCGATGGGCACTGCTGGCCCCAGCGTGTTCGAGATGGTGCCGTACTTGATGACGTTGAGGTGCAGCAGTTCGAGCCGCCGGTCGTGTTCGTCGGTGTCGATCGTCAGCTCGTAGTCGATCGAGATGAGGCGGGGCGGCGCGTCCTGGCGGACAGCGTGCAGCTTGACGCTGGCGGACCGGAACTGGAACTTGAGCATCGGCGCGGCGCGCTCGACACCCTTCAGCATGCAGGCCGACAGGGAGGCCAGCAGCAGCTCGACCGGGTTCAGGGCATCGAGACGGCCGGCCAGTGTGGTGTCGAGCTCGACGGTTGCCTCGCGGGCCGTGGCGATGCTGCCGCCCTCGCCAAGTCGCTGCGCTTCGATGCTGTATTCGAGCATGGTGCCCTCCGGGTTGAGTTCCAGAATAGCACCGGGTGGGCGAGCCGCCTTGATCTGGCTCAGGAGTCGCCCTTGCCCGGCCCGCGTCCGAGGTCCATCGCCCACTCGACCATCGTCTCCTGCAGGGCCAGCATGTGGGTGATGTCGGACTGGATGCCGATAATGTGGGTCAGTTCGCCAGCAACGTTGCGCACCGGCTGCAGCGACAGGCGGTTCCAGAAGGTGGTGCCGTTCTTGCGATAGTTGAGCAGGTCGACGATCAGCTCTTCGCCGTGATGCGAGGCGTGTCGGATGCGGTCGACAGTCGAGCGATCGGTGTCCGGCCCCTGCAGGAAACGGCAGTTGCGACCCATGCACTCGTCGCGCGAGTAGCCAGTGAGGAATTCGAAGCCGCGATTGACGTAGATGATCGGGCGATCGGGGCGGCGGGCATCAACGAGGCTGATCGACTGGCTCGACGGATCGATCTGGCGGAAAGGCGGCGGTGTCTGGTCAGTGGCAGCCGCTGTCTCCGCTGACGGAGCGTCGATCAGGTGGACCGAAAAGTCGCTCGCACCAGCTCCGCCCAGTTCCTGCAGCGCGACGACGAGCTCGGCTTCGCTGTCGAGTTGGCGCTCGATGCGGCCCGTCATCATCGTGTAGCTCAGCGTGATCCGCATCGGCCTCCCCCTGCCCGTCGCAATCGCGTTCCGATACCTGCCTAAGGTCGCCGGGCGGGTCAAGAAGCGTCGGGTGCGACTTCAGTTCCGTATGCCCCTCCAGCCGAGCAGCCGCATGGCGTTGGCGGTGACCAGTAGCGGACTTCAGTCAGACGGTGCGGACTTCCGCGAGCCTCCGGACGGCATAGTCATCCTTCCAGCATACCGCCGCTTCCCAGGCCGCCGTCGCCTGCGCGGCAGTGTCGTAGCGCACCCCCCGGAGGCCGGCGGCGTTGTAGGGCAACACCAAGTCGAGGTCGGGGACATCGACACGGGCCTCGTCCCAATCGATCAGCGCCACCTGCCCCGCCGTCATGCGGATGTTGCCCGGGTTGTCCGGATTGCCGTGAACCACGCGGGTCTCACGCCCCACGAGCCGCGCCCACGCAGCCCGGCAGCGCGCCACGGCCTCCTCTGGCATGGCGCCAAGGTCGATCTTGGTGCCGGTGTCGGCATGGAGAAGGTCGATTGAGGAACGCCAGCCCGGACGCTGCGGCCAGCCTTCCGTCAGCCGGTGCAGGTCGCGCAGCGCGTCAGCGACGCGCCGCCAGTCGGCCGCAGTGCGAGGCGGACCACCCGGCATGTACTTCATCACCACGAGGCCATCGACAAAATCCCGGCCGTCAGTTGTCTGGATCGGCACAGGCACGGTCATTCCCTCCCGGTCGAGGTGGTGCAGCAACCCGGCCTCCCATGCGAGGTCGGCGTCGCTGCGCGTGCCGAGTCGAGCAACGGCGAGTTGACCGCCGATCCTTACGCTCCAGACATCGTTGACGGTGCCGCCGGTGAGGCGTTCGACGCGGGTCGCGTCGTCACCCCAGAGGCGCAACTGATCCCAGCCCAACAGGCTCAGAACGCCTCGTGCGTGCGTGGGTCGCCGTCGAACAGGCGGCCGTCGGAGCGGGTGAGCGTGCCGATGGCGCCCATGTCGGCATCGTCGAGTGCGAAGCCGATGATATCAAGGTTTTCGGCCTGGCGGGCGGCATTGGCGGATTTCGGGATCGGCAGCACGCCGAGCTGGAAGTGCCAGCGCAGCACCACCTGCGCCGGCGTGCGGCCATGCTTTTCGGCGGCGACGACGACCGGCGCTTCGGTGAGGAGCGCGGTGCCCTTGCCGATGGGAGTCCAGGCCTGGGTGAGGATGCCACGAGCCTTGTCGGCCGCGCGCTGCTCGGGCTGATTGAAGTAAGGGTGGAGCTCGACCTGGTTGACGCTGGGGGTGACGCCTGTCTTGGCGATCAGTTCGTCGAGATGCTCGGGCAGGAAGTTGGAGACGCCGATGGAGCGGACGAGGCCGCGCTCGCGCGCTTCGATCATGCCCTCCCAGGCTTCCACGAACAGCTGCTGGCTTGGGTTGGGCCAGTGGATCAGGTAGAGGTCGAGGTAGTCGAGGCCCGAGCGCAGCAGCGATTCCTCGATGGCCCAAGTGACGTTGGGCTTCTTGTGGTGACGGCCGGGAAGCTTGCTGGTGACGCGGATCTCCTCGCGCGGCACGCCCGACATCCGGACGGCGTTGCCGACGGCGCCTTCGTTCTCGTAGTTCACGGCGGAATCCAGCAGGCGGTAACCTGCCCTCAGCGCATCGGCCATCGAGGCGGCGCCGGGGATGCCGCGCAGGGCGTAAGTGCCGAGGCCGACGGCCGGCAGGGTGGTGCCGTCGTTGAGCGTGTGGTGCGGTAGTGCCGCCATGAGGTTCCTCCTTGAAAATGCTCAGCTGTGCAGGCCCGGCGCTTCGCGGCCGGTGCTCTGCACGTATTCGGTATAGCCGCCACCATAGGACTGGATGCCCTCGGGTGTCAGTTCCAGCACGCGGTTGCTGAGCGCGGCAAGGAAATGCCGATCGTGCGAGACGAACAGCATGGTGCCCTCGTACTGGCCGAGCGCGGCGATCAGCATCTGCTTGGTGGCGATGTCGAGATGGTTGGTCGGCTCGTCGAGGACGAGCAGGTTGGGCGGATCGAACAGCAGCAGCGCCATGACGAGGCGGGCCTTTTCGCCACCCGACAGCACCTTCACCTTCTTGTCGATGTCGTCGCCCGGAAAGCCGAAGCAGCCGGCGAGGGTGCGGAGCGGCGCCTGCCCGGCCTGCGGGAACTCGTCCTGCAGGGTTTCGAACACCGTGCGGTCACCTTCGAGCAGGTCCATGGCGTGCTGGGCGAAATAGCCCATCTTGACGCTCGGACCGCGCTTCACCGTTCCGTCATCGGGTTCGGCGGCGCCGGCGACGAGCTTCAGCAGCGTCGACTTGCCGGCGCCGTTGATGCCCATGATGCACCAGCGCTCCTGCCGGCGAATGTGGAAATCGAGGCCATCGTAGATGGAACGGCTGCCATAGCCCTTCGACACCTTTTTGAGCATCACCACGTCCTCGCCGGAGCGCGGCGCGGGGCGGAACTCGAAGACGATGGTCTGCTGGCGCTTGGGCGGCTCGACCCGGTCGATCTTGTCGAGCTTCTTCACCCGGCTCTGCACCTGGGCGGCGTGACTGGCGCGGGCCTTGAAGCGCTCGATGAAGGCGATTTCCTTCGCCAGCATGGCCTGCTGGCGCTCGAACTGCGCCTGCTGCTGCTTGTCGGCAAGCGCGCGCTGCTGGGTGTAGAACTCGTAGTCGCCGGTATAGCTGGTGAGCGCGCCGCCATCGATCTCGACGATCTTGTTGACGATGCGGTTCATGAACTCGCGATCGTGCGAGGTCATCAGGATGGCGCCCTGATAGCCGTTCAGGAAGCTCTCGAGCCAGATCAGGCTTTCGAGATCGAGATGGTTGGACGGCTCGTCGAGCAGCAGCACGTCGGGGGACATCAGCAGGATGCGGGCGAGCGCCACGCGAATCTTCCAGCCGCCGGACAGCGCCCCGACATCGCCCTCCATCATCTCCTGCGAAAAGCCGAGGCCATCGAGGACTTCGCGGGCGCGGCCATCGAGCGAGTAGCCGTCGAGCTCCTGGAAGCGACCCTGCACTTCGCCATAGCGTTCGATGATCTCGTCCATCTGCTCGGCCTGGTCGGGGTCGGCCATCGCGGCTTCGAGTACGGCCATCTCGGCCATCATGTCGCTGACCGGCCCTGCCCCGTTCATCACCTCGGCGACGACCGGACGGCCGCCCATCTCGCCGACATCCTGGCTGAAATAGCCGATGGAGACGCCCTTATCGACGGCCACCTGCCCTTCGTCGGGCTGCTCCTCGCCGATGATCATGCGAAACAGCGTCGTCTTGCCGGCGCCGTTAGGTCCGACAAGCCCAGCCTTCTCGCCGCGCAGCAGGCTGGCCGACGCCTCGATGAAGACGAGCTGCTTGCCGTTCTGCTTGGAGATGTTTTCGAGGCGGATCATGCGATTGGAAAGTCCGAGTACGACCGACGCCATAGCGCGCGGATGATGACAGGTGTGTGGAGCGGCACGAGTTACCGAAAAACCGCGCCCGGGGATAGCCGTACGATGGTCACGGAGCCATGCGCGCGGTGAGCGTGCCCGCTGCCCCGTCGAGCCGGGTCAGGTAGCCAAGCGGAAAGCTCTCCGCAGTCTCGCCATGGCCGAGCGGCAAGCCACCGAGGATGGGAACGCCGAGCGGCTCCAGGTGCTGGCGGAGCAGGTCGACGATGGTCCAGCTGCCGGAGGGGTTGATGTCGGTGAACTGCCCGAGCGCGATGCCGGCGACGCCATCGAGGTGCCCGCCCTTGCGCAGCATCGTGAGTTGCCGGTCGATCGCCCCGTGGAACATGCCGACGGCCTCGAGCAGCAGGATGGCGCCACCGAGTGGCGGCAGGGCCCAGCCGGCACAGGTGGCGACCATGTCGAGGTTGCCGCCGATCAGCGGGCCGATGGCGGAGCGCCGCAGTGGGTTCACCGGGTTGGGCGGCGACGCTGACGGGACCACGGGCGGTCAGCAGTTCGATGAGCGATGGGCCATGGGTGCTGCCGCTGCTGTCGCGGACGTCGCCGCGCAATGCACCGTGCACGCTGCCCCCTGCCCCATGCCGCATCAGCGCCAGGTGGAGCGCGGTGATGTCGGAGAACCCCACGAGGAACTTCGGGTCGCGCCGGGCAGCAGCGAAATCGAGCCGGTCGGCGATGCGAAACGAGCCCTTGCCGCCCTTGGTGGCGAAGATGGCGCGGACCTTCTGGTCACGGATGGCCTCGTCGAGGTCGGCGAGGCGCTCGTCGTCGGTGCCGGCGAGGTAGTTGAGCTTGTTGAGGCGTTGCGACCGTAGTCGACGGTGTAGCCCATGCCGCGCAGGAGATCAGTGCTCCACTCGACATCGTCGCGGCTTGGCGCGCTGGCTGGCGAGACGAAACGGATGAGATCGCCGGGGCGGAGCGGCGTGGGGAAGACGGTGGGGGTGTTCATCCCGTGAGGGTACAGGGATTCGGTGCCGCCAGGTGTCGGAGCCGAAGTCTCGATCAAGACAATCGTGTTCCGGCAAGACCACTGCACCTGGGCATCCGCCGTCGAGATCCAGCGGAGACAGTAGCGCAAAACAACCGCCCCGTGCATGCTCCGCGCCGCACCTTGAGGCATTTCAGTAGCGATACCACATGCGCATCGTCTATGATGAAGTGAAACGGCAGACCAACCTGAAGAAGCACAGGCTGGATTTTGCCGACCTTGATGAGTCGTTCTTTCGCGACGCGTGGCTTGAGCCTGCACGAAATGGACGCTTCAAGGCGGTGGGTATGTTTGAAGGCCGGTTGGTCGTCGCAGTGATCGCCAAGCCGCTCTGAACCGAAGCAATTTCTGTTATTTCCATGCGGCCCGCAAAGCGACAGGAAAGGAAAAGGCAATGAGACCCAAATGGCCTGAGTACGAAACGACTGACGAGGAAGAAGCGCTGATCCAGGCTGGGATCGATCAGGACCCGGACAATCCCGAACTGACCGAAGAGCAGATCGCCAAGCTCCGACCTTTAAGCGAGGTACTGCCCGAACTCGCGGAGAGCCTGAGTGCATCTCGGACCGAGCAGGAACAGAACACGCAGCAAGTCACCTTGCGGCTCGACAACGACGTGGTCACCGCACTCAAGAATGGCGGTTGGGGCTGGCAACGCCGCATGAACGCTATCCTTCGCCGCGAGCTTGGGCTGCCACAGGCGGACGAGGACTATGCCGGCTCGGCTGCGGACAAGGCGGTGCGCAAGACTGCCTAGGTAGTGGACTCATAAGCGCGCATTTGGATACGAACTGAAGCGAGCATGACGGCTGCGAGGAAGTTTCGGGCGAGCTTGTCGTAGCGTGTGGCGATGCGCCTGAAGTGTTTGAGTTTGTTGA
>Ga0247831_1000234_pt1 | contig 124316 bp, 116 predicted proteins | sample LaCruzMarch2015__9_FD_192406 | JGI IMG/M metagenome (GOLD analysis project Ga0247831, IMG submission 192406) | Freshwater microbial communities from meromictic Lake La Cruz, Castile-La Mancha, Spain - LaCruzMarch2015_1m | ecosystem: Environmental > Aquatic > Freshwater > Lake | place: Spain...
CTTGCCCTTAAGTTTATCTTGCACTTATAAAGAAAGTGAGTTTAGATTTAATAACGAAAAAACAAAATTTATATAAAATTTTGTTGAAAATAATTAGAGAAAATCCTCTCTAAAATTGTCTAGAGCCTATTTTTTTCAAAGTTTCTATATTTAAATCTTTCACCGAAAAAACTTGTTCATTATTTTTTAAAAATTCTCTACTTTGATAAATTTCATCGGATACAAAAATAAAAGATCCATGAGATGCAATGGTTCTTGCTTTTTCTTCATTAAGATCTGTTCCTAATGTAATTTCAATTGAAACATCTATTTTGCTAGTTATGGCGGTCTTGATAAATTGTTTATATCTTTCTCTTAATGTTCTTTTTGCGCCGACACCAAATATTTTTCCGTCTATCTCAAAGAAAAAATCATATTCTGTGCTCTTATCGTTTTTATCGTGTGTTTTTGCAATATTTTTAATTCCTATTTTATTAAGAATATAGAAAATTCTATCTTCGTAATTGGAGCCAGAATCGGATTTAATAGATTGATCTATTGATTCGCTAAACATCAACATAAATATTTGATTAGATTCTAAGCCTATTTTTGTAAATTTTTCTACTTTTTTTGCTAAATTAACGATATAATCAATTGATTCTTGAGAAATGAAATTAAATTTATTTTGTTTTAATTTTTCAAAAAATAACAATGTTAACAATGCCCCTTTAACTCTTGTTTTATATGGTTTTAATATAGATAGATTATCATATTCAAGAGAGAGAGGATCTAAATCTAGTATTTTATCAATCTCGATAATTTCTGATATTTTTGCTTCTGCTAAAAGCAAGTCTTTGACTTGATAAAGCCTTAAACTTAAATCAAAAAGATCTGTATTGCAATTGGTTAGCTTGTCTATTATTTCTTTAATCAAGTTGTTTTTTGTTTTTGATTTATAAAAAATACCTTCCACGGATTGTTTTAGTTTATTTATATCAAAATCTAATAGTGAAATATTCTGAAAAATTGCATTAATTTGATTAGTTGATGGATTTAGTTTATTAATTAATTTGAGAAAAAAGTAAAATTCTAAATTAATATCAACTTTTTGTTTACTGATTTTTAAATTCTCTATTTTCATAATTTTTATAGTTAAACAAATCAAGATCCTTTTGTTTGTATTGATTTTTATTGAGACATAATATTATTTGGTTTGCTAAAGCTGTAATAACAGGAACACAAACGCTATTACCAAACTGCTTATAAGCCTGATTATCACTTACAACGATTTTAAATGCATCGGGGAATCCTTGTAATCTTGCCGCTTCTCTTGGAGATAATTTTCGCGGATTGTTGTTTATTTGACTTATTAATATTTCCGATCCATCTTTATAATATCTTGCAGATATCGTGTTTGTATATAAAGAATCTGCATTAAAAATTGAATAACCAAAGCCATTTCCTTTTTTTAAGTGTTCAGCTTTTCTTCTTTGGTGGCCCGCCCATAATTTATCAGAAATTGTATATTTATTATCTAAATTTTCTTCAAGAATGTCTGCTAATTTAGTTTTTATTAGATGATTTGCTGGAAAGGAGAAGTCGATATTTTCTAAAAAACCAATAATATAAATTCTTTCTCTATTTTGAGGAATGCCAAAATTTTTAGCATTAAGAACTGTTGAATAAACATTGTAGCCAATTTCTTGCAATGTATTATGAATAACTTGATAAGTTTTTCCTTTGTTATGATTTTTTAAGCCCTTCACATTTTCTAAAAAAACTATTTTTGGTTTATGATATTTTAAAATATTAGCAATATAAAAAAATAAAGTTCCTCTTGTGTCTTCAAATCCCATTCTTAATCCTGCATTAGAAAACGGCTGACAAGGAAAGCCAGCACATAAAATGTCGAAATCAGGTATGTTTTTTATGTTTATTTTAGTTATATCTCCAGATGGCATTTCGCCAAAATTAGCAAAGTAGGTTTGTTGAGCAAACTTATCTATTTCTGAGGAAAAAACACATTTTGCTTCAATATTTTCAAAGCCAAGCCTGATGCCACCAATGCCAGCAAAGAGATCGATAAACTTGAGGTTGCGAGAGTTGGTCATGATTTTATTTTGGTGTGGGGTTTTGCCATAACCTAAGGTTTTTCTAGGTTATGGCTTTTTTGTTTTGCAAAAAACTAGGCTTTTTTTGCTTTAATTTCTTCGGCAATGTGCGCTGGCACAGCTTCGTAGCACTCAAACTCCATGCTATAACTTGCTCTACCTTGCGATAAAGAACGAAGGTTATTGACATAACCAAACATTGATGAAAGCGGAATTTTAGCAGTAATAACATGTGTTACATCTCGAGCTTCGAGATTTTGAATTTGCCCTCTTCTTGAATTGATATCGCCAATTACATCACCCATATAATCTTCGGGAGTTACGACTTCTACCTTCATGATTGGCTCAAGAATGATGGCACCAGCTTTTTGCATTGCTTCGCGAAAAGCAGATCGTGCGGCAATTTCAAAAGCCAAAACACTAGAGTCAACATCGTGATAAGCGCCATCAATAAGCCTTGCTTTTAGTCTAACAACAGGATAGCCAGCTAAAACACCAGTTTCTTTGGCTGATGTTAAGCCTTTTTCAACACCAGGAATATATTCTTTTGGCACTCTACCACCCACAACTTCACTTTCAAAGATAAAATTTTCTTTGTTATCGGCTTCTAGTGGTTCGAAAATAATTTTAACCTTGGCAAATTGACCGGCACCGCCAGATTGTTTTTTGTGAGTGTAATCGATTTCGGTAGATTTAGTGATGGCTTCACGGTAAGCAACTTTTGGCTGACCAATGTTGGCATCGACCTTAAACTCTCTTTTCATTCTGTCGATAATAATTTCGAGGTGTAATTCACCCATACCTTTTAAAATGGTTTGACCAGATTCTTTATCGGATTCAATTCTTAAAGAGGGATCTTCAGAGGCTAAGCGAGAAAGAGCCATACCCATTCTTTCTTGATCGGCAGTTGATTTTGGTTCAACCGAAACTTCAATTACAGGCTCTGGAAAGATCATTCTCTCAAGAATTATATTGTTGTCTGGCTCAACCAAGGTATCGCCTGTGGTGGTGTTTTTTAAACCAGCCAAGGCAACAATATCGCCAGCATAAGCCTCTTTAATATCTTCGCGATTATTGGCATGCATAAGCAATATTCGACCAATTCTTTCTTTGTTGTTGTTTTTGGTGGTATTAATAACCCCGGTTCCACCACTTAGCACCCCAGAGTAGATTCTGACAAAAGTAAGAGAACCAACAAAAGGATCGGTCATAATTTTAAAGGCTAAGCCTGCAAATTTTTGATTGCCGCAATCAATTGCAATTGGTTGTTCGTCTTTTAAGTTGATGGCAGGAATTTCTTTGATATCTTTTGGGCTTGGCAAATAATCGACCACAGCATCAAGCAAAGTTTGTACTCCCTTATTTTTAAAGGCCGTGCCGTTAATTACAGGCACAAAAGCGCCAGCAACAGTTGCTTTTCTGATGCATTTTTTTAGATCTTCTTCGGAAATTTCTTTGCCATTGAGATAGTTATCCATCAATGCATCATCTTGCTCAACCGCGGCTTCAACTAGTTGTTCGCGATATTGTTTAGCTTTTTCTTGCAAATCTTGTGGAATTTCTTCATAAGTGTAGTCGGCACCCATAGTTTCGTCTTTCCAAACCACGGCTTTCATTTTAACTAGATCGATTAAGCCACCATAATTTTCGGCTTCGTTGATTGGTAATTGAATGGGTATTGCTCTAGCGCCAAGGCGAGTTTTCATCATTTCGACACAGCGATAAAAATTGGCACCAACTCGATCCATTTTGTTGACAAAGCAAATTCTTGGCACTTTATATTTATTGGCTTGTCTCCAGACAGTTTCAGATTGTGGCTCAACACCGGCAACCGAATCAAACACAGCAACAGCCCCATCAAGAACTCTTAACGATCTTTCAACTTCGATGGTAAAATCAACGTGACCAGGTGTGTCGATAATGTTAATGCGATGATTTTTCCAAAAGCAAGTAGTGGCCGCAGAAGTGATGGTGATGCCTCTTTCTTGTTCTTGAGCCATCCAATCCATAGTGGCTGCGCCATCGTGAACTTCGCCAATTTTGTGAGATTTGCCTGTGTAGAATAAAATTCTTTCGGTGGTGGTGGTTTTGCCAGCATCGATATGAGCCATAATGCCGATGTTACGATATTTTTCTATTTCTATTTGACGAGCCATATTATAGTGTTATGATTAAAATTAAATTTTTTTACTTATTTATAGAGTCTAACCCTTGTTTATTATGGGTCGTTAAGCAAAAACACATTCGACAAAAATGTCAAACAATTATTTTGCCAATATTTTAATAAAATTAATCTTAGTTAGCAACATTTTTTTTCATAAAAATTATTTGCATTATAAAATTTGTTGTTTTATAATTTGTTGCAAGAAATTTATGGCAAAATATTTTAGCAATTATTAATAAATGTCAAAATAACATAATTTCTGTTTGATTGATGGGTTATAAATATTTAACACAAGTTAAAGTGTTAAATTACCTATTTTTCTGCAATATAAAACAAAATAAAAACATGCCAAAAGTTAAAACTAACAGCAGTGCCAAAAAAAGATTCCGCATCACTGGCACTGGCAAAATATCTTATAAACAAGCCGGTAAGAGGCACAATCTTAACAAAAAAAGCCAAAGACAAATAAGAAATCTCAGAAAATCTGCTATTTTGTCCGAAGGTCATTCTGCTAGCATTTTAAAGTTCAAAATGCCGTATAGTCGTTAATTTCAATCTTATTATTTTTAGTTTATGAGTAGAGTAAAAAAAGGTGTTGTCAAAAAAGCCAGACACAAAAAAATCTTAAAAATGGCCAAAGGCTACCGCGGAAGAGCAAAAAATTGTTTTAGAGTAGCTATTGAAAAAGTAGAAAAAGCCCTGCAATATGCCTATCGCGACCGTAAAGTCAGAAAAAGAGATATGAGAGGCTTGTGGATTCAGCGAATCAATGCCGCAGTTCGTCAACAAAACTTAATTTATTCGCAATTTATTAATGGCTTAAAACTTGCCAAAATCGATCTTGATCGTAAAGTTCTTGCCGATTTGGCGGTTCATCAGCCAGAAACTTTTATTAGCATTGTAGAAAAAGTTAAAAAAGCTCTAAATTTATCTTAATTATAAATGATAGGCTATAATGCTTTATTAAAACACAATAATCATGGTCAAGTAGAAGAGCTTTTAGTTATTAAAGAAAGCTCTTTTTCTTGGTCGGTTTTTTTCTTCGGCATTTTTTGGTTTTTATATCAAAAAATGTGGCAAGAAAGCTTGTTTTATCTTGGCAATATCGCTGTTATTTTGGTTTTATGTAAATTACTGCATATTAATTATCTTTATTTGTTAATTCTGTTTCACCTAATGATAGGTCTTAATGCCTATAACTGGAAGTGCAATTATTTGCAAAATAAATTAAAATATAATTATGTTGGGCTTTTTTTTGCCAAAAATGATTTTGAAGCATTGCAAATGGTCATAAAAAGCAAAACATATTTTGATTTTTCGTTTATTAAAGCTAAAAACTTTCAAAAAATTAAATTCTTCAATAAGAAATGAAATTAACTATCATAGATTACGGTGCCGGCAATGTTGAATCGGTATTCAATGCCCTAAAAACTGTCTCATCTAACAATGATATCGAAATTATTATTTCTAACAAAATTTCTGATCTCAAATCGTCTAATTATTTTTTATTACCTGGGGTTGGTGCTTTTGGCGACTGTATGCAGGGCTTGCGAAACATTGAGGGCTTTGTTTCTGAGCTAAGAAATCAAGTATTAAATTTTAAAAAACCATTTTTAGCAATTTGTGTTGGTATGCAAGTTTTAGCATCTATAGGTTTTGAAAATGGCGAACATCAAGGCTTGAATTTTATTAATGGCAGAGTAGAAAAAATCATCGAACCAAACTTAAAAGTGCCACATATGGGCTGGAACAATCTTGTTGTGAAAAACAATAAACATCCTATTTTAAAAAACATTGGTAATGGTAATGATTTTTATTTTGCCAATTCTTTTCATTTTATTTGCCAAAACGACAACAATTTATTGGCTTATGCCGAATATGGCAACACCAAAATTAGTGCGGTTATTGCTAAAGATAACATTGTTGGGGCACAATTTCATCCCGAAAAAAGTGGTGAAATTGGTTTGCAATTTTTAAATAATTTCTTGAATTGGCGCCCATAATCGCTCATAATTGATATGATAAATTTTCCTTCCAATTTACAGCAAGCAATATTAGATCTAAAAAAACAAAACAATAGTATTATTCTTGCTCATTTTTACCAAAACAGCGAAATACAAGATATTGCCGATTTTGTGGGCGATTCTCTTGATTTATCAAGAAAGGCTCTGCACAACGATGCCAATCAAATTGTTTTTTGTGGAGTTAAATTTATGGCAGAGGTGGCAAAAATCTTGTCTCCTCATAAACAAGTTTTAATTCCCGATATAAAAGCGGGTTGCAGTCTCGAAGACTCTTGCCAACCGGCAGAGTTTGCTCATTTTCGCTCTCTGCATCCAAAAGCAATCGCCATCACCTACATCAATTGCTCTGCCGAAATTAAAGCACTTTCCGACATTATTGTCACTTCCACTAATGCTAAAAAAATTATCGAGCAAATTCCTGCCGATCAAGAAATTATTTTTGCTCCCGATCAACATTTAGGCAGATTTATCGCTCAACAAACTAAAAGAAATCTTATTTTGTGGCAAGGCAGTTGCTTGGTTCACGAAAGATTTAGCGAAAAAGAACTGGTCAAGCTCACTGTAAAACACCCTTTGGCAAAAGTTATTGCCCATCCAGAATGCCCAGAAAGCCTTTTAAACTATGCTCATCACATCGGCTCAACCTCTTCTTTGCTTAATTATGTCAAGCAAAATATTGGTGCCGAATTTATTGTGCTAACCGAGCCAAATATTATTCATCAAATGAAAATAATTAACCCATCTGCTATTTTTTATGATTGCCCTTTTGTCAACACCGCCGGCTGTTCTGCTTGCAACACTTGCCCTTATATGCAACTTAATAGTTTAGAAAAAATCTATTTAGCTATGAAAGACATTAAGCAATCTAGCTTTGGAGCAGAAATAATTTTATCTCCACAATTAATTACTTCTGCCAGAAAACCTTTAGAAAAAATGTTAGCAATGTCATAAAAATGCAAATACTCTTAAACGGCGAACAAACCATTATCAACAACAACACAAGCATTAGCGATTTGTTGCAACAATTCAATCTTGATACCACCAAAGTGGCGGTAGAATTAAATCAAAATTTAGTTTTTCACCATGATTTTAACCACACCATCATTGTCCAAAACGATATCATTGAAATAGTTCATTTTATTGGCGGGGGTTAAAAATATTGACTACTTTTGTAAAAAATTATTTTGACCATAAAATTGCCGAAATATTTAAAAATCATCACCTACCAAATAAGCCAGTAAAAATTGTGGCTGTAAGCAAAACTATGCCTGAAGAAAAAATTACATCTGCAATCAATGCAGGCTATACTTGCTTTGCCGAAAATTATTTGCAAGAAGCTCAACAAAAATGGCCAAAAATCTTGATGCAAAATCAACATTTAGAACTGCAATTTATCGGCAATTTACAGGGCAATAAAATCAAAGAAATTGTCGGTTTGTTTCATATTGTCGCCACTTTAAATAGCAAAAAAAATGCCCTTCTCCTAAAAAAAGAAATTGATAAACAACAAAAAAAACTGGCTATTTTTATTCAAGTAAACATTGGCTCTGAACCGCAAAAACAAGGGATTTTACCCACAGAAATATTTGATTTTTATAGTTTTTGTCAAGAAATATCTCTGCCAATTGCTGGCCTTATGTGCATTCCGCCCATCACCAAACAGCCCGCTCCTTATTTTGCCTTGATGCAAAAAATAGCCAATCAACTAGATTTGTCAGAACTTTCTATGGGTATGTCGGCTGATTTTCAATATGCCTTACCACTTGGTGCCACCCAAATTCGAATTGGGCAAGCCATTTTTGGCGAGCGAAACAAGGCTGTCTAGCTAATATAGTTTCCAATCTCCTTCTTGATTATTCATATAGCTAGACCAGGGTTTTACAACAACAGTTTTTGGTAAATTTTTACTATGGCACTGTTGAATTCCAAATTTGTTTTAATTTTTTGCTAGTTTTGAGGAGAAATTTTGGCTATTTTTAGACACATATTCAACATATCGTGTTGTTGCTTTAGCACAACTGAAAGTTATATCATACTAAAAATAGCAGAAATTTATACCAAAAATGGCAAATAAAGTAAAATATAATTTGGGATTCAACAGTGCCACTATCTGTAATAAAACCTTGCATCAATTCTCCTGCTTTTTGATAATCTAGTTCAATCAAGCTGGTATCGATGTATGCTTTGAAAAATTTCATTATTTCTGGAGATTTATATGGAATAGTAAAAATTTTGTTTGCAAGTATTTCGAAATCTTTTGGGGTAAATGTGTTATACCATTTCCATAAATAAATATCGCATTTAAATACCGCATTCTAGGGCGATAATATTACCTCGATCTAATCGCTCCCCCGCTTTACGGGGGAGCAGAAGCTAGCTTGCTAGCTTCGTGGGGGGTTAAAAAATCATTATGCAAAATCGATGTTGTGATGCAGTCTTCTGACCCCTCCTCCGAAACTACTTTGTAGTTTCGACCCTCCCGTAAAGCGGGAGGGTGATTAGATCGAAGTGCGGTATTTATTTGTGGAAATGGTATTACATCAACTTCTAACTCATTTAAATTTATCTTAAAAGAAATATTTTGTTGGCGAACTGTATAACCGGAATTTGTAAGTTTTGAATATAGGCTATCATAAATACCTCCTAATCCACCACTATTTTCATTGCAGTTGCTGGCTAGTGAAATCAGATAATCAACATCAGATGCAATGGATATTGCAGTTCCTTTTGCCATTGATCCAGATTTTATAATTTCAATATAGCAAGTGGAGGCCCAAGTTTTTAGTATTTTGTGCAGAGAAGTAATTTCGCGGTCATGAGATGATAAATCTCTAGGCTGATATTTTTGTAAAATTTGAAGTAGGTACATATTAATTTCGGTCATAACTCGTTGTAACTAAGGAGGTTAAAATATCATTCAGAAAGGCGGTCTCTAAAATTAACAACAACAGTGTTGGAGCGGTTTGCGATGTCAGCCATTTTGTCTTGAGGAATGCCTGGCCTCTTTTGCATAAATCGCGACAGGTGTTTGATGATTTTTTCTTGCAGCAAAATTTTTTTCTATATGGTTTTCAGCACTGGACCAATCAACCAAAAAAATTTTCTTATCTTTTGCTTTATCGATATTGTTGGAAGGGATGTGAATTATGTTTTTATTTTTAAAAATTTTTGAATCTACTAAGCAATCTCTCAGGTTGTAAAACGCAGTATAGTCACCAAAATTAGATTTAGCCTTTTGAAGAGCGAGGATCGTTCTGGTAGGTACTGTTGAATTCCAAATTTGTTTTAATAATAAAGAATTTTTAACAAAATCTATAAAGAAGGCCTTGTTGCTTCTAATGAAAATTTGATTTGCACATTGTTGGATATTTTTTTGTCTCTACTGTCTTTGTTGCCGATATCAAATAGGTTTCTTTGCAGAGTTGCAGTGCCAAACACCTTGGCTTTCTTATTGTCATTATCAAATTTGGCAGTAAAGCTTAAATCGATTGGTAATTTTCTATTTTTTATCGTAAGATCGCCTTTAGCAATATAAGAATCTTTGTTGGCAGAAGTTGTTATTTTATTTGACTTGAAAGTTGCGGTAGCAAATTTTTCAATCGCCAACCACTGCTCGTTTTTAACAACCTCTAAAGCTTCGATTAATCTAATGTCTATGGATTTCATATCGATTTCAACTTCTATAGAGCTTTTATCTAAATTGTCTTTGTCAAAGATGATTTTACTGTTATATTTTTTAAAAAGCCCAACAATTTCTGAGCTATCTTGAAACAAAGAAAATTCTAGTTTGCTTAATTTTGGATCGACTTGCCATTCGTTTTTATTGTTATTTTTTTTATTTTTTTCGTCTTCTTTAACATAAATCGCTTCGGCCTCAATGTTTACTTTTACAAAATCGCCAATGCCGGGTAGGCCATATTTCATATCAAAGTCAGATCTTTTTATTTTGGCTGTGCCACTAATTCCTAGGGTTTTCTTTTGAGAAATAGGATTTAAGCCGATTTTATTTAGTTTAATTTGCAATTCTATTGATTTTTTTATGCCTCTTAAAGTTAAAAAACCTCTAATATTGGCATTGTTGTTGCCTTTTAATTCGATCGTTGAGTTTTCAAAGATAATTTCAGGGAATTTGTCGGCATCAAAAAAATCGGCTGTTTTAAGATGGTTGTCAAATCTCTCAATGCCGGTGTTTATAGAGTTGGTATTGATGATGATTTTTACTGAACTGTTTTGGGGGTTTTTTTCGTCAAATAAAACCTCGCCTTCGACATTATTGAATTTTCCAGAAGGGCTAGAAAAGCCAAAATGATCGGCTTGCCAAACAATATTGATGTGGTTTGGATCTATTTTATATAAATCGGCAGTGAATGCAGAATTTATTTGAAAAAAAATAGCAAATAGACAAGATAAAAAAAGTTTTTTCATAAATATATTAATTGTTTTGATACCACGAATTTTTTTTAAAATTAGTTAAAATAAATTCTTGATGTAAAGTTAATTGTTGTTGAGTTGGTGAGAAATTTCTGATTGGTAAGTTATATTTTTGCCTAATAAATTCGGTTGTTTCTTGTTTAGTTTCGTTGACATTTTTAGCAAAAGAAAAGCCACCTTGCGAACCGCAGGTGAGCTCGAGATATACTAAACATAATAATTCAGTGTCAATTAAAGCACTGTGTTTTTCTCTTTTGCTTAAATCAATTTTAAATCTTTTACATAAAGCATCTAAAGAATTTGGTGAGTTAGGAAATTTTTGCCTAGCCAATGAAAGAGTGTCTATGATTTTATTTTGTGTAAGCAAAGGTGAGCCGATGCTGTTTAATTCGAAATTTAAAAATTTTAAATCAAAAACGGCATTATGAATGATTAGAGGGTCGTTTTTAATGAAAGTTAAAAAATCATTAATAATTTGTGAAAAATTAGGCTTGTCTAACAAAAATTCAGTAGAAATTCCGTGTATTAAAAAAGCCTCATGAGGCACATTGCGATTGGGATTGATATAGCAATGAAAATAGTTGCCAGTTTTTACTTTGTCAATAATTTCAAAAGCTGCTATTTCGATAACTTTATGCCCGTCTCTTGGGTCAAGACCTGTGGTTTCGGTATCTAGACAAATTTCGCGCATTTTTAATCGAAATATTTTGGTTGACAAAGAGAATTTTTGCTTTCTTTAGACATAATGAAATTAGTTATATCTTCGGCTAAGGTGTTGGAAAAATTATGATTGATATTTTTTAATCTGTCAAACAAAGTGAGTGATTTTTGACTTTTATCAAAAAGTTGTGCAAAAAAATCTTGCAAAATGTTAATTTGCTTTCTATCGATGTTTTTTCTTTTTAAACCAACCAAATTTAAACCAACCAAATGAGCTCTTTCTCCTTTAACTAAACCGTAAGGAATGATATCTTTTTCGATACCGGACATGCCACCAATCATGGCATTTTTACCGATTCTGGTAAATTGCTTAACAGCCGATAGACCGCCGATAATTACAGAATCTTCAACCAAAACATGTCCTGCCAAAGTGGCATTGTTTGCCAAAATAACATTATTGCCAATTTCGCAATCATGAGCAATGTGTGAGCCAACCATAAACAAGCAATTATCGCCGATTTTGGTAAGCATTTTATCGTCTTGAGTGCCTAAATGAATAGTTACATGTTCTCTTATGGTGTTGTTATTTCCAATAATTACTTGAGAATTCTCTCCTTTGAATTTTAGATCTTGAGGGGCAAGACCGATGGTGGCAAAGGGATAAATTGTGTTGTTTTCGCCAATAATTGTGTTGCCATCAATAACTACATGCGATTTTAAGATGGTGCCAGAATTTATTCGCACTTGCGAACCGACTATGCAATAGGGGCCGATAACAACATCGTCAGCTATTTTTGCCGAGCTATCAACAATTGCGGTGGGATGAATTAAAAGATTATTGGTCATTTTTTTTATCAATAATCATTGCCGAAAGTTGGGCTTCGGCAACTTTTTTGCCATCAACAATACCAACGGCATTAAGTTTCCAGACATTGCCACGATTTTGTGTTGCCTCAACATGCAGTTCTAAAATATCTCCAGGTAAAACTGGTTTGCGAAATTTTGCTCCATCAATTGACATAAAATAAACTAATTTTTCTTCTGGTTTAAAATTTGGGCAACAAGTTACCATTAGGGCACCAGCTTGAGCCATTGCTTCAATAATTAAAACCCCTGGCATTATGGGGTGATTAGGAAAATGCCCTAAAAAATGAGGTTCATTGAAAGAAACATTTTTAATGGCGATAATTTTTTTATTAAATTCGATGCTAATAACTTTGTCTACTAATAAAAAAGGATAGCGATGCGGTAGGCACTGTAAAATTTTATTGATATCTAGCATATATGGTGAAATAGAAAAGTAAGGTTTAGTTATTGATTATAAAGGAGAGGGGCTTATAAAAACCCCTCACTTTTTTGTTTTTTTAATAAACGGTTTCGCCTTTTCTAGCTTTTTTCTTGCGTACAATGCTCTCGTCTCGTTTTCTTTGAATTTTCTTTGAAGGTTTTTCAAATTCATTTCTTCTACGAGCCTCTTTTACTAGACCGTCTTTTTGTGCTTTTTTACGAAATGCCCTGATTGCCATTTCGATATTGTTTTTGCCATGAACTAAAACTTCCATCTTTTTTACCTCCTTTAGATTGAAAAAATAAATTAAATTTGTGGGTCAACTAAAGAAATTTGACCATCTTTACGATGATAAACAACATTTAGTCTTTTATTTTGGCTATTGATAAAAACCAAAGCTGGTAGATTTGCCAAATCCATTTTCATGATAGCGTCATCGACAGAAAGCTCTTCGATGGTGGTATTTTTTTCGGAAACAATTTGATGTTTAGTGGCGCCTGTTGAGGTGGCATCTTGCTCCATTTCTTCAAATATATTGTAAGGAAAAGGTGGTAAAACATATTTTATGGCCGAAAAATATTTTGGCTCTAAGTTTTTGATGCTTTCTTTATGATAATCGTGTAGTTTGTTTTTGTATCTTTTAAGTTGAGTTACCGCTTTTTTTAAGGCTTCGTTAAAGGCCCCGTAGATATCGCCAGCTTCGCCGTTGGCCTTGATGGTGATATTTTTTTTTACCGCCTCGTTAATAATGATGTTGGCAAAAAATAATTGTGATTGTTTGCCAAAATAAACTTCGGCAGTATCTATTTTACTGATAAATTTAGTGATAGCTTTTTCTAGTTGTTCATTAACATATTGTTGTATGGAAGAACCTAGATCTATATTGGAGCCAGTGATTTTTACTTGCATAAAAAAATTAATTTAAATTAAGAATTTGATTAATAACATATTGCAAAATACCGCCACATTTGAAATATTCAACTTCGTTAGCAGTATCAAGACCGCAAATTAAACTTAGTTTTTTACATTCGCCACTTTGCATAGTGATAAGGCATTGCAATTCTTGCTTTGGTTTAATATTAAGGTCAATATTAGAAATAGCAAGCTTTTCTTTGCCGGTAAGTTGTAGATTTTGATAATCAGCCGAATTGGCAAACAATAAAGGTAAAACACCCATACCAACCAAGTTTGAGCGGTGTATTCTTTCGAAGCTTTCGGCTATAACCGCCTTAACACCTAGCAGGGCAGTGCCTTTGGCGGCCCAATCTCTTGAAGAGCCAGTGCCATATTCTTTGCCAGCAATTACAACCAAAGGAATATTTTTTTGTTGATAATCGCAAGATGCATCGTAGATTGAAACTAGTTCGTTTTGTTGATTGTAGGTAAAGCCACCTTCTTTGCCATCGGCAAGCATTTTATTTTTAATTCTGGTGTTGGCAAAAGTGCCTCTAATCATAACTTCGTGATTGCCTCTTCTGGCACCATAAGAGTTAAAATCGGTTTTATTTACATTTTTATTGTTTAAATAAATTGCCGCCGGTGAATTATTGGCAATATTACCTGCAGGAGAAATGTGATCGGTGGTGATAGAATCGCCAAAAATTGCTAAAATGCTAGCATTGTCAATGTTGTTTGTGTTATTTTTTTTGAGATTATCAAAATAATTTGGCAAACGAATGTAGGTACTTTCTGGTTGCCAATTGTAGGTATCAGAAGATTGTACCGAAATTTTTTGCCAATCTTCGTTGCCTATAAATAAGTTGTTGTATTTTTTAAGAAATAATTCACGATTAACAAATTTTGTTATGACTTCTTGTATTTCTTGGTCGGTTGGCCAAATATCGGCTAAATAAACAGGTTTATTTTGTTGATCTCTGCCTATTTCTTGAGTAGAAATATCAATATTACAAGTGCCTGCCAAAGCATATGCCACAACCAATGGCGGAGAGGCTAGATAGTTTGCCTTAACTAGGGGGTGAATTCTGCCTTCAAAATTGCGATTGCCCGAAAGCACAGCAGAAACTAAAAGATTGTTGTTTTTAATTGTTTCTTCTAGTTGCGGTAAAAGCGAGCCAGAATTACCAATGCAGGTGGTGCAACCATAGCCAACCACATTAAAACCTAGCTGATCTAAATATTGTTGCAAGCCAGAATCGGCCAAATATCCAGCGGCAACTTGCGAACCGGGGGCAAGAGAAGTTTTGACCCTTGGGTTAACTTTTAGGCCTTTTTCAACTGCTTTTTTTGCCAACAAGCCGGCAGAAATAACCACAGAAGGATTAGAAGTGTTGGTGCAAGAAGTGATGGCGGCAATAACTAAATCGCCGTTGTGTAAAGTGGTGTTGAGGCTGTCGATTTGATAAGTTTGGTGGTTGTTGATTTTTAATTCTTCTGCTAACTTGCTTAGAGACTGTTTAGTTTCGGCAAGGGTTATTTTGTCTTGAGGTCTTTTTGGGCCGGCCAAACTAGGCGAAACCGTGGAAAGATCGAGCTCAATTATTTGGCTAAAATCGGCTTGCTCGTTGTTGTTTAGTTGTTGTGCTTCAATGTAAGCAGAAACGATGTTGATATTTTCTTGGCTTCTGCCAGTAAGATGAAGGTAGTGTAAAGTGGTTTGATCGATTGGAAATATACCGCAAGTGGCACCATATTCGGGGGCCATATTGGCGATAGTTGCTCTGTCGGCGAGAGACAAATGTTGTAAACCAGTGCCAAAAAATTCAACAAATTTACCAACTACCGATTTTTGTCTTAATATTTGAGTGATGGTTAAGACCAAATCGGTGGCAGTGATGCCAGAATTAAGTTTGCCAACAAGCTTAAAGCCTATAACTTCGGGAATAAGCATAGAAACTGCCTGCCCAAGCATAGCAGCTTCTGCCTCGATGCCGCCAACTCCCCAACCTAAAATTCCAAGACCGTTAATCATTGTGGTGTGGCTATCGGTGCCAACCACGGTGTCAAAATAAATATTGTTGTCTTGATTAAAAACTACACTGGCTAAATTTTCGAGATTTATCTGATGGCAAATGCCCATTCCGGGCGGGACTACTCTAAAATTATTGAAAGATTTTTGAGCCCATTTAAGAAACTGATATCTTTCGAAGTTTCTTGCAAATTCAAGCTCGGTATTTTTTGCCAAAGCCTCATTATTTGCATAATAATCGACCTGCACAGAGTGATCGATGACTAAATCTACCGGTACTAGCGGGTTAATTTTTTTAGGATCTTGGTGTAATTTTGCCACTGCATCTCTCATAGTTGCTAAATCAACCACCGCAGGAACCCCTGTAAAATCTTGCATCAAAACCCGAGCAGGTGAAAAAGCGATTTCGATTCTGTTTTGAGCATTTTGCACCGAATTAACCAAAGCAAGGCAATGCTGTTTGGCTTGATTGCTATCTTGATAGGTTCTTAAAATATTTTCTAGCAAAATTTTTAAGCTAAACGGCAATTTATTGAGATTGACACTAAACTTTTTTGCAAATTCGGGCAAAGAGAAATAGCGATAACTTTGGTTGTTGGCAACGAGAGTGGATTGCGAAATTAGTTTTGACATAGTTTAATATGTTAAGAATTGGTAGAAATCACTTGCCAAGCTGGGCTTGGAGAAGTGAGATTTCTTTGAAAAGCCCAGTTATCTGTGATGTTAAGAATTTGATCTTTACTGCCACTGATAATGCTGTTGTTGCTATCTTGAATGTAGTTGATTTGTTTAGAAGAAAATTTTACCACAATGTTAGCCAAATCGCCACTGTAAGAGGCAACGACAATAGAAACTTCGTCGATAGAAATTAGGTTGGTAACAAGATTTTGTTTATCTTGTTGTCGTTTTTGCACTATTTTGCTAAAACCCTCGAAAATACTAGGGCAAACCAAGTTTTTGATTTCTTCTAAATTGCCACTGGCAAAATTATTGATGACGATTTCAAAGGTAATTTTCGCACCCTTTAAAAAAAAGTGATGATCGATATTGGATTTTTCGAAAATAAATTGCAAACTTTCTAAACTGTTGCTACTAAGGTGTGGAAATACAACCGAAAGAGTATTGCCTTCGCCGACAATTTTTTCGGCAGAATTGTTGTTGGCAAAATTGTTATTAATATTGTTATTAGCATTGCAAGACTTGCCTTGGTTAGCTAAAATATTAGCAATTTGCTCTTTTTGTTTTTGAATTTTTTGCTGTATAGAAAGCTTTTGTTCTTCGTCTATTTTGCCAATGGTTTTATTTAGCTTTAAAAAGATAAAAAAAGTAACAATTGCTAAAATAATAATGTCAATCAACATATGAGTTTATTGTTTAGGTGGGGCAGACAACGGGATTCGAACCCGCGACCCCCAGAACCACAACCTGGTGCTCTAACCAACTGAGCTATGCCTGCCATCAATGAAAAATTGAAATAAAATTTTAACTAGAAAAAAATTAATTGTCAAAGATTTTTTTCATTATTTATTGTTGTTTTTTGATGCCCTCTTAAAAAAGCTGGTAATTCTTGTATGTTTAAAACAAAAGAAGTTTTGCCATCTGTTAATCTTTGCAACCTTTTTATTTTAGTCTCATCGCCAGTTTTAGAGTCTTTTTGTAAATAATAATCTCCATCACAAATTGCTAAAAATATTGTATTTTTTTCATTACAATCTCTTGAATGATGTAAAAAATCTTGAATATCTTTATATTGATTGTCTTGTGCCCCGCCGTTCATTTTTGTGTATTTATGAGAAGCATAAAAAGTTAGATTTTTACAATTCCACTATAACATTTTTTAAATTCTCTTGAATTTGAGTTTTGTATTTATCTTTATAATTCATATTGAGAAATAAACTTGATTAATTACATTTCTTGCTAATGCATAGTCAAGTCTTCTTCTGTATTTTAAATCTTTTCTAAGGCCTTTAAATGGTGTTAAAAATACATCATAAGTTTCTTTTCTAAACTCGCCCAGTATTTCATTTAGATTGTTAATTAATTTTTTAACATCGCAATCAATTGAAATTCTTGTTATACTTCTTGAAGAATTGCAGATTTTATTAGGATTTATTTCGTCTCCATTACAAAATCTAATAGAAGGTTCAATTGTATTGTCAATTGCAATCAATCCTAAATTACCGTTTTTATCATTAAATTTCATTTCAATTTTATGTTTAGATTTTGGCAATTTTCTTTCGAATTCACTTAATTTTCCGATAAAATGTTTGTCTTCATAAAGCTCGACATCGTTTGATTTTTCTTTAAATAAAGCAAGGCAAACTGGATGATCAGTATCGTTAAACATCTTGGTATTTAACAAGATATAATGAGATAATCTATCTCTAAACAGCTTTGAATTTAAAAAAGAAGCAGGAATTATCGCCCCAACATTTTTGCAATTCTTTAAACATCTATCAATTGCGAATTTATATAAGTCATCATAACTTGTTTTGGGATAGAATAAACCCCTTCTTTTGGCTGAATTTTGGGCTAAATAAGGTGGATTTGTTATGCAAACATTGTAGCCTGTCGGAAAATCATGCAGTGTATCTTTAAATAAAACATTTTCATTTTGAGGCTCTATATCGTAAGAAATAAAACTATTACACAAACCAATTTCTTGAAGCATTTTTATTAAATTATTACTCCCTGCAAACGGTTCTAAAATTATGTTATGTGTTAAGTGGCATTCATTTGACCACTCTTGAAATGCTTGATTGTCGAATGGATTATATTGAGTAAAATATTGACCATTTTTTCTTTTGTTATCAACAAAATCAAATAACATATTATTTAATATTTTTATTTAAAATTCGATCTAAATTTCTCTTCTAAAAAATGGGAATTTAGATCGAAATCTGCTTGCAGACACTACACCGCCACCACTTCTGCAAGAAGGAGAATTTAGATCGAAGCGTGGTTTTAATTAGCAGAAACGGTATTACACCATTTCTTCTGGTTTAACCCATTCGTCGAATTGCTGTTCGCTTACCAAGCCAAGGGCAAGTGCCGCTTGTTTTAGAGTGGTGCCTTCGTTGTGGGCTTTTTTAGCAATTTTAGCTGCATTGTCGTAGCCAATGTAGGGGTTTAAGGCGGTAACTAGCATTAGAGATTGCTCTAAAAGTTGTGCTATTCTGGCTTCGTTTGCCACAATGCCAATCAAACAATTATCGATAAAACTATTAATTCCATCGGCTAGCAAATTGATTGAGTCGATAACATTTTTAATAATCATCGGTCGAAACACATTAAGCTCAAAATGCCCCTGCATGGCACCTGTAGTGATTGCCACATTGTTGCCAATCACTTGGCAAGCCAGCATTGTCAAGGCTTCGCATTGAGTTGGGTTGACTTTGCCTGGCATAATTGACGAGCCTGGTTCGTTTTCGGGCAGAGAAATTTCGCCCAATCCAGATCGTGGGCCAGAAGCTAAAAACCTGATGTCGTTGGCAATTTTCATCAAAGCAACTGCGGTGGTGTTAAGTGAGCCAGAAAACTGCACCAACTCATCGTTGCAAGCTAAAGCAAAAAACTTGTTTTTGTTGCTATAAAAAGCATCGGCATGGTTTAGGCCAAGTGAGGCAAGGTTTGAATCTTTAACTTGCCAAGTGCCGTCGGCAAAAGTTGTTCGGCATAAATCGAGGTTTAACAAGGCTTGATGCAGGTTTTTTAAACCAGAAACTTCGGTAATAGTTTCGGCAAATTTTTTGGCAAAATCAGGATGGCAATTAAGACCGGTGCCAACCGCCGTGCCACCTTGTGCCAAATGCACCACATAAGACATAGTTTGCGAAATAAAAACTGCAACGGTTTGCACTTGCACTTTATAGGCAGAAAATTCTTGCCCCAAAGTTACAGGGGTGGCGTCTTGGGTGTGGGTTCGGCCGATTTTGACAATTTTAGCAAACTGCTCTTCTTTTTTGGCAAGCTCGTTGGCAAATCGCACCAAAGTTGGCAAGAGTTTTTGATAGGTGCTAAGCACAGTTGCCACATTCATAGCAGTTGGGAAAGTGTCGTTGGAGCTTTGCCCTAAATTAACATGATCGTTGGGGTGCACTGGGCTTTTACCGCCTTTGGTGCCGTTGATTTTTTCGTTGGCAACCGAGGCAATAACTTCGTTGACATTCATATTGGTTTGAGTGCCAGAGCCAGTTTGCCACACCACTAGCGGAAAATGATGCTCATAAAACCAATCGAATTTGGCTAAAATAGTTTCGACCGCATCGATGATTTTGTTGGCTAAATCGGGGGAGAATTTTTTAAATTCAATAGAAGTAGGGTCGGATGCCATCAGCTCTTTATTGGCAATGGCTGCCGATTTTTTGATTAACAACATTGCATAAATAACTTCTTTGGGCATTTTATGGCCAGCATTGTTGTTGCAAATCGGAAAATTTTGCACACTTCTTTGAGTTTGAGCGGCATAATAAGCATTTTCTGGCACGGAAATGTTGCCAAAAGAGTCGGATTCGATTCGGTAAGACATAGAATTAATAAAAATGTTGATAAAAAATTTAATTTTATTGACAAAAATCAAAATAACAAGTGTTGTTTTATGGCAAAAATAACACCGCAGAAGTTTTATAATTGTTTTGTTTTTGATCGCTTAACATTAAATCGACAACCAAGCTTTCTGTGTGTTGAGGCGGGTTTTTGGCGGTGAGAAAAATTTTAAACTCACTTACTGCTTGCGGTTTTAATTCGATGATGTTGTTTTCTTGATTTAATATTTTTAACTCCACCAAATCGCTATGACTAGCAGTGAGAAAAAATTTTTGAGTGAGATGGCTTTTGTTGGTGACACTCAATTGATAGACATTTCTGATGGAGCCGTCGCTTAACAGCACATAAAGCGGGTTTCTTTCTTGCAAAATAGAAATAGCAATGGGTTGTTTAGCGATTAAACCAAATATGGTGAGAGTGCAAATAGCAGAAATAATCACTAAATAATACCAAGTTCTGGGTTTAAAAAATTTAGGCTTTTTCACACTAAACAAATCGGGATTAGTGTTGAGATTTTGCAAAGTATCGTAGCGAATCAGACCTTTTGGTAAGTTAAATTTTTCCATAATGTTGTCGCAGGCATCTATGCATAAGCCACAAGCAATGCACTGCATTTGCAATCCGTCGCGAATGTCGATGCCAACAGGGCAAACTACTACACACTGTTTGCAATCAATGCAATGACCTCTGTTAGCAAAATCGTCGCCCTGATGATATTTTTGCCGAGGTTCGCCCCTTTTGTGCTGATAAGAAACAATCAAGGTGTTGTTGTCAAACATTGCCGACTGAAATCGAGCATAAGGGCACATATAAGTGCAAACATGTTCTCGAGCAAAGCCCGCCATCAGGTAGGTGGCAAAGCCAATGCCAAGAATCCAGCCTAAAATCGAAGTTGAGAGCTGTAAATTTATGATTAGTTGGTATAGCACAAAAACATCGTTAAAATAGCTGACAAAAACCAAGCCTGTAAAAAGAGAAATTGCTATCCAGCAAATATGGGTGCAGATTTTTTTTTGATAATAAAGCCAATTTTTTTTGCGATCTAGCAAAATTCGGCTGTTTCTGTCGCCTTGCCAAAACCGCTCAACTGCAATAAATATGTCGGTCCAGACGGTTTGAAAACAAGCATATCCGCACCAAACTCTGCCAAATAAAGAGGTGATAAAAAACAGCAACAATGCTGACAGCACCAAAATGCCTGCTAAATAATAAATTTCTTGTGGCCAAATTTCGATAAAGAAAAAATATAAAACATCGGTGTGAAAATCGATTAAAATAGCCTGATTAGGGGCAGATTCGCCTCGATTAAAACGAAGGTAGGGCGAAAAAATGTAGATACTTAACAATAAAAAATTTAACCAATTTTTTAAAGAGCGAATTTTGCCTTTAACTTGCTGTGGGTATAATTTTTTTTTGGCGACAAAATATTGAGAAAACATTTATGTTTGATTAATTTTAATGGCGATAGTTTTGATGGTGCGATTATCGACAGCGATTACTTTAAATTTAATGCCGAATTTTTCGATTTCTTCATCGATTTCTGGCAATCTTTTGAAAGCAGAAATCACCAAGCCCGCCACGGTATCAAAATCTGTCTCTTCAATTTGAAAACCCACAAGTTCAGAAAGTTTTGCCAAAGCAACTCTGCCACCAAGATGAAAAGTACGATCTTCTAGTTGTTTTATTTGAAAAAAAGCACTTTCAAGAGGCAAATCGTGCTCGTCTTCTATTTGCCCAACAATTTCTTCGACAATATTTTCGATAGTAACCAAGCCATCAACCCCGCCAAACTCGTCTAAAACAATGCCGATATGCACCCTTGCCATTCTCATTAACATTAAAACATCAAGCAGCTTCATAGAACAAGGGAAAAAGAGAATTTTGCGAATTATTTTGTTGATTTGAAAAGTTTCTTGGCTTTGTTTTGATAAAAATTTCGCCAAATCTTTGCTGTGAATAAAGCCAACAATATTGTCGAAAGTTTCGGCATAAATAGGTATTCGGGTGTGTTGATCTTCGTTGATAATTTGCTTGATTTCTTCAACGCCAGCGGTTTGTTTGATGGCAATAATATCGGAGCGATTGGTCATGATAGTGTTAATTTTTTTGTCGGCAAAACCAACAATATTGCGAAAGAGTTTTTTTTCTTCGCTAGAAATTAAACCTTCTGAAGCAAAAGTTTCGGTGATGTGATTGATAACACTAGCAAAAGATTTTTTAGTTTTTTTGCCAAAAAGATTTTTTAAAAGTTGGTAAATTTTACCAAAAGTTGATAAGATTTTTTTTGAAAAAATTGTCATAAATAAGGGTTTGGGATTTTGAATTTATTTAAAATGGCGATTTCTTGTTCTTCCATAATTTTTGCCATTTCTGCGGTTTCGTGATCGCAACCAAGCAAGTGCAAAATGCCATGAACAAGCAAGTGAGCGAGGTGATTTTGAAAGCTTTTATTTTGCTGTTTGGCTTCTTTATCGATGGTTTGATAAGCAAATAAAATGTCGCCCAAGGCAAGAAAATTGCTGTTGCCGATGACTTTATCTATGTTTTGTGTTTGCAATAATTTTTCATCAAGATTGGCAAAAGACAAAACATTGGTGGGTTTATTTTTTTGCCTGAATTGTTGATTGATTTTTTTGATTTGCACATCGGCAAGCAACACAATGTTTAATTGAATGATGTTTTGAGTTTTTTTACTAAAATTAAGCAAGCTAGTTTGCGGTAAAATTTTTTTGGTGGTTTTTTGCAAAAAATCTTCAATATTTTTTTGCTGTTGCCACCTGATGCTTTTTTTTAAAATATCAACAATAATCATAAAATGGCTGATTTAAGCAGAATTTTGAGGGCATAATTTGAGATTATTTGGACAATTTTTTTGACAAGAAGTGCCGCAGAAAAATTTGTTATCGTGTTTGTTGGTATACAAAACCATTTGAGCTAAGCTATTAATAAAATCGGTATGCAAATTTAAAGAAGCCACTCGATGATATTGCGAAATGCCGAGTTCTGAGGCGAGATCTTTGTATTCGATATCGAGCTCAACCAAAGTTTCGGAGTGATCAGAAACAAAAGCAACCGGAATAACCACAGCAATTTTATGGTCGAGAGCGGTTTTTCTTAAAGAATCTTCTAGGCTAGGAGTTGTCCATTTTAGCGGGCCGACTTTTGATTGATAGCAAATTTGGTGATCGAGATTTTGATAGCCAAGATTTTGCAAATGAGCAATGATTTCGCCAACCGTTTGCTCTACTTGGTAAACATAAGGGTCGCCAGCATTGATAACTTTTTGAGGCAAACCGTGAGCAGAAAATAGTAGCCTTGTTTGCGATAATTCTGGTTGTTTTAATTTTTGCAAAACCGCCAAAATTAAGTGGCTATGAGCCTTGATAAAATTGCTTTCGGTTGGATAACAGCAAATAATTTTAGTTTGGCAATTGTTGTTTTTAAAATTAGCAAGAAAATTATCGATAGAAGATGCCGAAGTGGTGTTAGAAAATTGCGGATAAAGTGGCAACAAAACTATATCGGTTGGGTTGTAGGCTTGAATTTTTTCAACCACCTCTAAGGCGGTGGGCTTTGTGTATCGCATATTGACAAACACTTGATAGTCTCCATAAAAAGATAATTCTTTTTCTAAGCTTTCGGCTTGAATGTTGGTGATGTCAAGTAGCGGAGATTTATTGTTGATTTGTTTGTAAATATTTTGGGCTTTTGGAGTTCTTTTGTGTGAAATTAATTTTGCCAACAAAAAGCGAAAAGGCTGAGGCAAAGAAATTATGGCTTTGTCGTTAAATAAATTAAACAAAAAAGGCTTGACTTCGTCAAGATTGCTTGGCCCGCCCAAGTTAAATAAAATAACCGCAGTTTTTTGCATAAATTAAAAAGAAAAAAGTAATTGACAAGCAACAATGTTGATATTTGCCAGATATTTGTTGTTTTGAAAGCACTCTTCTTGGCGAGAATTGTTGTGAAGGTTGTTGCCAGTTTTGGCAAGTATTTTGCCTGAGTTTGGCAAGCCATCATCAAATTTTTTATCGATAATGTTGGCATTTTTAGCGGTAAGCACTGGCTTGGTGTAAAGATTGGTGGCATCGGCCTCGCTAAAACCGATATGCAAAAAATTCACTGCCCCACCCTTTTGATTATAACCAAAGGCGACAATGCCTGCCTCGTTATTTTTTTTTATGCCTTGTGCTTTTGGCAAACTAAAACCGATTCTGGCAGATTCGTTGCTAAAACCATCGTATTTTTCGGCAAAAAAACCAGCATTGCCAAGATGGAGCCAAAAATTGGTTAATTCGGCATCAAAAAGTTTGTTTTCTGAAATAGAATCGGTGATGATGCCATCGGCATTGCCATTGGTTGGATAGTTGCTTAATTTTAACTCAAAAGCATTGTTGATGTCGCCTGGTAAAGCTTGATATTTATCTTGAAAAGAATGTATTTGTTGTTTTATTTTAGTGATTTGACTGTGTAGTTGTTTTGTTTGAGAAGATGAAAGATTGTTTTTTATGGCAAAAACCAAAACAACAGCCACCACAAGAAAAAAAATAAAGATCATTTTAACAAGAATGAAATCTATCTTCATAAAAAAAATGGTGGTGAGCACGGTTGGAATCGAACCAACGACAACCTCATTAAAAGTGAGGTGCTCTACCGACTGAGCTACGTGCTCTAAAAAAAGAGCTAAAAATTATGTTGGCAAATATTTTAAAATATAAAAAAAAAATAGCAAGCACTTTTTTGATAATTTACAATAAAAAAATTAAAATAAAAATTGTCTTTTTTCTAAAAATAGTTGTTGTGTTGCAAAAATGTTGTAACAGTTGCAAATCATGCCATTTCTACTAATTAAAACTAAACTTCGATCTAAATTCCCTGCACTAACGAAGGGGTGGCGACCGAAGTGAGAGCGGGGTAGTGTCGGTAGCAGTTCTCGGATATTCCCCTTCTTGTAGAAGGGGTGGCGACCGAAGGTCGACGGGGTAGTGTCGGCAACCCACGGTAGGATCTTTTGAAAAAACATCTGCGATCGGCTCCCAACACTACCCCGTCTTTTTTTTGCCAAGGCAAAAAAAATCCACCCCTTCTACAGAAGGGGAATTCAGATCGAAATGGCATTAAGCAACTTGGGCGGATTTTCTGGCAAGATAATCGACTTTTTCGTTGTAGTGATTGCCGTTGTGAGCTTTTACCCACTGCCAATTAATTTGATGATCTTTAGATTGCAAATCGAGCTCTTGCCACAAATCGATATTTTTAACTGGGCTTTTTTTAGAGGTTTGCCAATTGTTTTGCTTCCATTTAGCCAGCCAGCTAGTGATGCCATCTTTTACATAAGTGCTGTCGGTATAAACCACTATGTTGCTTGATTTTTTGACGGTTTTTAAGGCTTCAATTACCGCGGTAAGCTCCATACGATTATTGGTGGTGTGGGCTTGATTGCCAAAAATTTCTTTGCTGTGGTTTTTATAAAGCAAAACGGCGGCCCAACCGCCTTTTCCGGGGTTGCCTAAACAAGCACCGTCGGTGTAGATGGTGATGGCATCTGGCAATTGTTGATTATCTTGATTTGGGTTTGTTTGCATAGGATTGTGATTTTTGTTGAGCGGTGTTTAAATAATTGGTGGTTAGTTCGGTAAAATGCTTGATTTGTTGTGGGGTAGAATCTGGCGAAACATCGATGGTTTGATGGTGTAAATAAAAAGTGATTTTATTAAAAGGCAAGGGCAATTTTAGCTTGTCCCAACTATTAAAAACAATGTTTTTTTTTGCCGAATAAGAAGCCAAAATAATGCTCGCACCTGTGGTTTTGGCGATGTTAATTAGTTCGCCATTAATTTGCAAAGCTGGGCCTTTGGGGCCATCGGGAGTGATGCCCAAAGTTTGACCTTTTTTAAGCCCAGAAATAATTTTTCGCATACTAGAAAAATCGATGCCACGGTTTTTTCTTTTGTTGTTGGTTGAGCCAGCAATAGCGATAAAGCCAAATTTTTGCATAATTCTGCCCACAAATCTGCCGTCGCCGTGCTTTGATGCTAGAGTCATGAATTTGTGTTGTGGTAGTGATTTTTTGAGTTTAAGAGCTAAAAACGGAATCATAACCAAGCGATTATGCCAAAATGCCACGATGGTTGGCTTTTTATTGGCAACTAAATTAATGAAAATGTCGTTGTTAATAAACTTTTTTTTGCTAGTAAAATAAACTAAATGCATATAGCCTTGCAAAATAATGCAGATAATTTCTTGTGCCACAAAGCTATAAGTGATTTTTTTTAAAATATTTTTATAAGAAATGTTATTGAAAATGTTTTGAAAATGTTTCATAAACATTTTATTGTTTGTTGAGCCATTTGCCACAAGCTATCTGCAATAATATTAGAATTATTTTGATGTGTACTTTGATGAAATAAATTTAATTCTTGATATTTTAAGCCATAACTTTCGGCAATTTTTTGGGCAGAAGGATTGTTGCTTTCTGCCATTAGACAAGATATTTGCTGATTTTTGCTAATAAGTTTTTGCATTGGTTGAATTTTCATATTGCCTTGATGGTGATGTGATAAAACAATGATGTTGTTAATATTAAAATAATCAAAAAAATAATTGTAAGCATCGTGCAACAGCACAATTGATTTATTTGATTTGTGTTGTAAAAATAACTCTTTAATTTTATTTGCTTCTTTTGTAATTTGCAAATGAAATTTTTGTAGATTTTTTTGATAAAACCAGCAATTTTTCACATCGATTTGGCATAATTGCTTCGTTTGCCAGTTAGCAATTAAAATAACATTGTGAGGATTAAGCCATAAATGCCAGTTGTTGGCCAATAATTTAAAATCGGTATTTTGAGCTATTTCTTTGGTTTTGTTGCTAAAATCTGGGTTTTGTTGAATTTTTACAAACAAATTTTCTAAATTTTTACTAAGATAAAAAATTAAATCTGCTCTTTGTAAATCTAGTAGATTTTGGTTTTTTAACTGAAAATCATGTTCAGAATCGGTTGGTTTGATTAATAATATGTTTTCTATTTTATCGGAAGCCAAAAAATTAGTGATTTGCCAAAGTGGTAAAATTGAATTAACTACTATTATTTTTTGTTTTTGTGGGGCTTGATTTATTTCTTGGTGTTGATAAAAATATTTGTTTTGACAAAACCATAAGAAAAAAGCTAAAATTATTAAGGCAAACAATGATTTGGTAATTATTTTTATTTTTTTATTCATGGCATTAATTACTTTAGAAAATATTGGCTTAAAATTCAATCATCAAAAAATTTTAGATAAAATATCTTTAGATATCAAGCAAGAAAAAATTACCACTATTATTGGCCCAAATGGCGGGGGCAAAACCTCGTTGTTAAAAATTATTTTGCAGTTAATCAAGCCAACAACTGGCAAAATCAGGCAACAACAAGTGAGTTTTGGTTATATGCCACAAAAAATTAATCTCGATAATAATGTGCCAATGACCGCCATTGATTTGTTTAATTTAACCAATAAAAATGCCAATAAAGATGCTTTTTTTGTTGATTTGGCAAATCAAATGCAAGTAACAAATTTATTAAAAAAACAATTATCGCAACTGTCGGGCGGGCAATTGCAAAAAATAATGTTATTAAGAGCAATCGCCAGTCAAATAGGCATTGCCAACAAGCAAAACACCGTGTTGGCTTTAGATGAGCCAACTCAATTTATGGATATTATGGCAATTAATCAGTTTTATCATTTGCTAAATTATGTTAAAAAAAACTGGAAATGCTCTATTTTGCTGGTTTCGCACGATCTTAATTTGGTGATGCAAAAAACAGATCAGGTTTTCTGCATTAATCAGCATATTTGTTGCCACGGCAACCCACAAGACATCAGTAAACATCCAGAATATCTCAATCTTTTTGGTGCAGATTTAGCCAAACAAAATCTAGAAATTGCTTTATATCAACACACTCACGACCATAATCATTAAATTTTCCTACTTTTCATCTTTTTTAAAAATTTTTGTTAGAATGTTAATTTTAACAAAACATGCCTATCAATCTTCGCATTCTTGACATATTTTTAAAATTAGATTTAGAAATTAATAAACCAATGGCTTTTCATGGTATAGGTAGGTTTGGCGAAGAAGCTTTGTTTCAAAAAATGAATTTTTTAGATTTAGAGTGAGTCTTTAATATTATACTATTTCCACAAATAAATACCACATTTCGATCTAAATTTCCCCTCTTCTGGTGCAGGGCGAGACGAAGTGTCGGGGAAATGTCGGTAGCAGATCTCGATCAGAATTCCCCTTTTGTAGAAGGGGTGGCGACCGAAGGTCGACGGGGTAGTGTCGGCAAGCAGTTCTTGGTCAGAATTCCCCTTTTGTAGAAGGGGTGGCACGAAGTGCCGGGGTAGTGTCGGCAATACACGGTAGGATCTTCTTCGAAAAAAACAATCGGCGATCGTCTCCCAACACTACCCCGTCGACCTTCGGTCGCCACCCCTTCTACAAAAGGGGAATTTAGATCGAAGTGTGGATTTAATTAGTGGAAATGGTATAATTCTCTTTGCAGTAGGTCGGGAATTTTGCTTACAAAAAACTTTTTATAATGCAACATTAATGGCAAAGAAATATTCTGCCATGGTGTGGTAGTATTTTTCGATGGCTTGAATTTTGCCGATGTTGGCTCTGGCAAGTTCTTGCTCCCTTAAATTGATTAAGAAAAAATCGCTACCACCTTGTTTGAATCTTTCTTTTTCGGCAGAAGCAAGCTTTTGCGATAGTTTAAATTCGTCTTCGGCATTATGATAAATTTCTGCTAAAATATTAAGATAACTGCCGATTTGCTTGATTTCAACCTGAATTTTTTCTGCTAAAAGTTGTTGTTCGTAGTTTAAATATTTAATGCTCGCCTCGGCTTTAATTTCTTGCCCTTTGGCATCTCGTTGCTGTAGCGGAAAATCAAAATCGAGTTTTACGGTATTGACCGTTTCTTTGCGAGTTGGTGAGCCTTGCCCTAGATCTTTTGAGGTTTCAAGGCTAAGATCAAGGGTTGGTTGTAAAGTGTTTTTGGCTTGTTTTAGATAGTTTTGCTCTTTATTTTGTTTGATTTTTAAAATTTGTATTTCGGGGCGAAATTGCATTGCTTGCTTGATGTCGTTTTCTAGGTTTTTTTCGTTGATATGATTGAGTTTAATTGGCAAAGAAGAAATGGAGAGAGTTTTTTCGCTGATTTCTTGCGGTTTGCCATTTTCTTGTCGATAAAACAGCGACAAATAAAAACAAGAATTTAAGAAATCTTGCCTTGCTTCTAGCATAGCATTTTTTCTGTTAAAAATATTTCTTTTGTTTTCGATGGCAATAATGTTGGCAATATCGCCCTTTTGTAGCCTGATTTGCAATTGTTTATCTCTTTCAAGGGCGAGTTGATATAAATCTTGATAAATGCTATAGATTTTGCCATACAAAAACCATTTCCAGTAGGCTTGTTTGGCATCTTTACTGATTTCGGCTTGCATTTTAGCTAATTGCAATTTGCTTTCTTGGTTGTTGAGTTTGGCATTGGCAAAAGCCAGGCGATTTTTGTCGAACATATTGTTTTGCAGAAGTGAAACAGAGGCCCCAAGGCGGTATTCGCCGATGTTGTTGGTTAAATATTTGTCATCATAAGCAGGAAAAGTGCCATAAGATTTGCGATAGCCCACATAAACTTTGCTACCTAAAAAGGCATTTTGTTTTTGCAAGATGGTATCAAAAGTTTTGCCATCATAAAAACCCTTGGTGGTGTCTTGATATTGTTGTTTTAATCTAATGTCAAACAAGCCCGAGTTTTGCAAAATGTCGCCCTCGGTTTCGGCGACTTTTTCGTAGTAGGCAAGTATTTTTGGATAATGTTTTAGGGCAGAATCAACCACGATTTCTGGTGAAATTGTTTGATTTGCTTGCAATTTTTGTGGTATAATGACAAGCAAAAACAACAACAATTGACAAAGTTTTTTCAATTTTGTGGTCATAATTTGGAGTTATAATTTTCTAAGGGTTTTTTTCTTTAGCATTGATGTTTAAATCAAAATCGGCAGGAAAACCGTTGATTTGTCGCCAAACTTCGTAACCAATAGTTACTTTATTTAGCAAGATCCAGCCATAAACTTTTGCTCCATGTTTTAAAAAATGCGGATCTGGCCATTTATGATTGTCTTCCGCCATCACGATTACTCGAAACTTGCCGTTATCAGAAACCGAAGCATCAACTGCCGAAACAGACCCAGAAAAAGTGCCCACCGACAAAGTTGGCCAACCCGAAAACTGCATTGCTGGCCAGCCCTCGAATTGCAACCTTACTTTGCGACCTTGCTGAATTAGCGGAATGTCGTTGCCATCAACATAAAGCTCAACCGCCATTTCTTGTAATTTTGGGGCAAAAGTGGCGATTTTGTCACCCGCTTTTACACTGGTAGAATTGTTGCCTGCCAAAACTTTTAAAATGGCACCGTCGCTTGGAGCGGTAATGAGCTGGCTTTCTTGTCGAGCAAGGCTAATAGAGGCATCGAGCACTTCGGCAGAAGCATTTTCGGTGGCGGTGAGTAATTTTTTGTATTCAATTTTGGCATCTTCGTAGTTTTTTTTCGAAGCAAGGCCTTGGACAAAAAGTTGTTGTTGTCGTTGATAGTTGATTTTGGAGGTTTCAGAAGATATTTTGGCTAATTCATATTTTCTGTCTTTGATTTCTTTGTCGGCTTTTAATTTATCGATAATGAGCGGGTCGTTATCGATAATTTCAACAATTTTGTCACCTTGCTTGACGGTATCGCCATCTTTGACAAACCATTTGCTGATTCGCCCATTAACTGTGGCATCGAGGTTTTGAGTTCGACTGTTTGGGTTGGCGGCAATGACATAGCCCAAGCCTTTCACATTTTGTTGCCAAGGCAAAAAGGTGAAAACAAAAAATAAAAAGCAAAAAAAGATAATCAAAATTTTTTTTAAAACCAAAATTGGTTTAGGCAATTTGATTTGTTGAAAAATAAGCTCGTTTTTATTCATATTGTTCTTCAAAATTATTGAGTTCTTCTATGTTGTTGAAAACAAAAACTTTTTCCATTGAAAAAAATAAATAGCTATCAAAATTTACCATATGATCTCTTCTGTTAGAAAAATATAAAATAGTTGCTTGATGATTTTTGGTAAGAAAATGCAAAATATTGTTTCGCATTTTTAGGTTAAGCATATCTAAAACTTCGTTGATAATGATGATTTTTGGTTCGTCAATCAGCACTTTGGCAACTCTTAACAAAATTTTTTCTGATTCAGAAAGTGGCCACCCAGAAGGTAAAATAGGCAAAGATAGATCGCTATCAAACCTTTTTAAGACATTTTTTAATTGCACAACTTCAAGTGCTTCATTGACTTTTTTGTTGTCGATGTTGCTTTGGTTGAAAGTGAGATATTCGTAGATAGTGCCGTCGATAAAGCTTTGATTATCGATGATGGCGATTTGATTTCTGAGTTGATTAAAATTAAGATCAGAAATATTTTGTTGATTAAATTCAAGTGAGCCATAGATTGGCTTTCGTAGGCCAGAAATCAGCTCGATAAGCAGTTTATTTATTGATAAATTTTCAGCAGAAATCAAATAATTTTTGCCAGCTTCAAAATTGACATTAAATAAAAATTTTCTTTGAAAATAATTATCGACGACATTATGAAAATCGATGTTGATCGGTTTGTTTTCGAGGCATTTGTTGCCAAAATTTTCTTTTGGCAAATGATGAATTTGGGCTAATTTTTCGCAAGCAGAGGCTAATTCGTAGATAGATTCTAGATCGCCACCGAGCTGTGAAATATTGTAAAGAACTGCCGAAATTATTAGCTCAGAAGCAACTAATTGACCCAAAGAAAGTTGTCCGTTTAGCACTAAATAGCCACCAACAATAAGCAGAGCAGAAGTGGCAAAAGTATAGAGAATTAAAGTTAGGATCACTTGAAAAAACAGATAATGGAAATATTTTTTTCGTTCTTGTAAATATTGTTTGGTGATGTTTTCGGTTTTATCGATGGCATATTTTTTGGCATTTTCTGATTTAAACAATAGGTGATTTCGTGCGATATCTTCAAACCAAGAAGCCATATCGTATTTTTTTTTGCTAGTAGCAAATTTGGCAACAAAGCAGTTTTTGGCAAATATGTGCCAGATAAAAAAAGTGGCTAACAGAACCAGCAAAGCAAAAAGCAATAGTACCCAGTGATAAAATGCCACCAAAATTAGGCCAATTAAGGATTGCAAAATATTGGCAAAAGTTTTGGTAAAAATTTTTGGCACAATTTTTTGCACATTAAAAACATCAAAAAAACGATTGATAAACTCGGTTTGATTGGATTTTTCAAAATCTTGATGATTAACATTCACTAATTTTGTGACCACTTCCGAAGAAAACCTTGCAAAAAATCGTCTTTGAAAAATTTCGGTGATATAAAATTGCAAAGCATTTAATATTGAAGAAAAAGTAACGACCAAAAATAAAATAAAACCCAAAATCAAAATGGGTTGTAAAAGAGCATTAAAAGCAACAGAATTGATGAGTAATTGCACCGAAATTGGCACTGCCAAGCTTAAAAAGCCAATAAAAATAGCATAAACCAAAATGGTTAGTAAAAAGCTTTTTTCGTCTTGCAAAACAATTTTAAATAAACTAGAAACTTGGTTTCTTTTTATTTGACTAGTAAAATTGTTGTAAAGATTGTTAATAGGCATATTGCTGATGTTTTTCTTGTTTTTTTTGTGGTATAAAAAATCTTGCCATTATTTTAGAGTAGTTTATTAAAAAAACAACTGTTTTTTCCGGTGTGACAAGCTGGCCCTTGTTGTTGAACTATTAATAACAAACAATCAAAATCGCAATCGGTGGTGATAGAAACTACCTTTTGATAGCAACCAGAGGTTTCGCCTTTGACCCACAAGTTTTGCCTTGAGCGAGAAAAATAGGTGGCAAGACCAGTGTTGAGTGTTTGTTTTAGGCTTTCTTGCGACATCCAGGCGAACATTACAACTTCTTTATCGATTTCGTTTTGCACAATGGTGGGTATAAGGTTTTGAGCATCGAACTTTAATTGAGAAATATTGCTGGTATTTATGTGATTAGTTTGATTTTGCATTTTGTATAGAATGTTGAGTATAAAACAAAGTTTATTGTAAAAAACATTATTTTGTAAGGCAATAAAAAAAACTTTGGTAATTTAATGTTATCAAGTTTATTATAAAATAAATTTAGTTGTTTTGCTATAAGTTGCAAAACTATTTTTTTATTTTATATTAAGTCTAATAAAATATTGTGAAAGACAATGGAAAACATTATAGTGACCGAAGAAACGGACAATATTCCAGCTGCGAATTGCTGGGGTTATGGATTTTGCCATGGTTTCAATTTTAACGAATGGGTGTTGCCATATCTTGCTCGCTTTATTGCTGATTTTCCAGTATGTTCACATAGTAGAGGCATAATAAATGACGATCAACAATCGCAAATATTGATATTTGGTTTTGGAATGCCTGTGTTTGGAACAAGTTATAAAGATGCTTTTTTAGACCCTAAAAATATAAAACCAGAGAACATTGCTTTTTTTATAAAACAACTTGCAAAAATTTGTGACGAATCTAAAGAGTTTTCTGAAACAAGTTTAGATCAATTACTTCAACTTGTGGGCGAAAAACAATTTGTTTTTTATTCGGCATCTGCCGGTAGTTCTTTGGCATTAAGTTCTTTTTTAAAAAACAAAACAGATGAACAAAAAACAGAGTTTTTTAAAGAAGTGGTTAAAGAACTGTTTCCACAACAAACCAATAATGAAGAATTGCCAAACAAAGTAAAGAGTATTATAGAAGGTATAGTGAAAAAAGCCGCTGCTTTTAATCCGCCAGGAATTTCTTATCATGCTGACTTGTCTCGCTACTTTGACTTAAAAGAACAAGCTTATGGGGTTGGAGAATTAGTTAAAGAAACATATTTTACTAATATGATAGAAGCTTGCTTATCTAGTAATTTGTATCCCCGCCATGTGAAAAGCAGTCATTGTCCTGTTGTTAAAAAAGATGCTCTTGATAAGATACTTGGTAATCATAAAAAACCCCCCCCTGTGTTTTCATCATTTTGTGACGAAGCTGTTTTCCCTTTTTATTATGTAGCGATGTTTGCTAAAAAATTAAAAGAGCTAAATTACGGTTTAGATGATGAACAAATTTCTAATTTTGTATACAAGGTGATGCAGTATGGCAACATTGTTAAAGATGGTGATGAATTTGAACTTGATGATTTTTGTAAGCTAGCTATAGATGAGTTAAAACTTTCCGATAATCAACATAAAGCTAAGGTGGTTAGTGATATGGCTCAAAAATATTTAAGCATTAGAAATAGTTATTTAGCTTTGCAAAAAGAATATCGGCAAAGTTTTCAACAAGAATATTGCATAAATATACTTGGAATTAATGATGGAATTAAAGAAAATAATGAGAAAGTTAGAGAAAATTTTTGTGAGAAAGCTAATGAAATTTTCACACAAGAGTTTGGTGATGTTGATGCAACGAAACCTCTTTTTTCTATCAAAAAACCGAATGCAACTGCGAGCTTTGCACATCTTGGAGACATAGATGATTGTCCATGTTTTTAAGATACTTTAAATGCTGCTTAGCGAGCATCATTTAAAGTATCTACTGTATAAATTTGAGTTCCCATTGCAGTGGAATGTTGAATTGTTTTTGCACTTTTTCTTGGGCTAGTTTGCCTAAATCAAGCAGGTTTTGTGAAGTTGCTTGCTTGGTGTTGATTAAAAAATTGCAGTGCTTGCTTGAAAAACAGGCATCGCCAATAAAATGACCTCTTAAACCCACTGCATCGATTAGTTGCCAAGCCTTGTAATGTTGTTGATTTTCTGGGTTTTTATCTGGGTTTGTATCTGGGTTTTTGAAGGTGCTCCCGCCAGTTTTTGCCCGAATTGGTTGAGATTCTTCTCGTTGTTGTTGTAGGGTTTTGATTTTTTCTGCAACAAGTTGCGGGCTACTTTCTTGGCAAGCAAAAACCGCTTCGACAAAAATATATTGTTTAGTTAAAGAGTTGCCACGATAAATAAAGCCAAAATCTTGATTGCTAATTTTGTGTAAATTTCCTTGATAATCAAGTGCCGTTGCTTCTATTAAAAACTGCGAAATGTCGCTACCATAGCAACCTGCATTCATAGCAACCCCGCCACCAACAGAGCCAGGAATGGTGTTTAAAAATTCTAAACCGCCCAGGCCATATTTTTGGCAATATAAAGAAACGGTAGAGCACAAATTGCCCCCTCCCACTGTTAATAAATTTTGATTGCAACTGATGTTGGTAAATTCTTTGCCAAGTTTAATAACCACCCCAGAAACACAGGGTTTGGTGATGATAATATTTGAGCCAGCCCCAATTATTTGTATGGGAATTTGGCAATCAACCTTGCTTAAAAAATGTTGCAAATCGGCAAGACAAGATGGCTTAAACACAACATCGGCAACTGCTGGCAAGCCAAACCAGTTGATTATTGAAGCAGATTTTTTATAGGTGCCTGTAACTTTTGGTAAATCTACTTTTGGCAAAAAATCAAGCATTATTTTTTTAATCTTTTAAAGCCAAGGTCGAGATCTTCTTTGAGATCTTCGATTGCTTCAAGGCCAATGTTGATGCGAAGGCAAGTTTTGTCTGAGTAAGGAAATTTGGTTGCCGTTCTAATCGAAGTGGCATCAAACGGTAAAATTAAAGATTCATAACCGCCCCAAGAGTAACCCATACTAAAAAATTGCAATTTATCAACCATTCTGGCTAAAGATTCGTTAGAATATTTTTTATCAAGCACCACAGAAAACAAGCCAGCCGCCCCAGTAAAATCTCTCTTCCATAAAGCATGATTTGCATCGCTTGGTAGAGCAGGGTAGAGCACTTTTTCTACTTCTGGTCTTTTGCTAAACCAGTGAGCCATTTCTAGGGCAGATTTAAAGCAATGATCGATTCTAAGTTTGAGGGTTCTGAAGCCTCTTTGCACCATATAAGAGCAATAAGGTGCTGCAGTTGGTGCCATATAGCGAAAGGCTTCATACATTGTGCGAAAGTGTTTTTCTTGCACTGTGATGGAGCCCATCATAATGTCGGAATGGCCGTTGATATATTTGGTGAGAGCCATTACCGAAACATCAACTAAATGTTCGAAAGGTTTAAAATAAATGCCGCTCGCCCAAGAATTGTCAAGAATGGTGATTATTTCGTGTTTTTTTGCTACTTGACAAATTGCCGAAACATCAGATATTTCAAAGGTTTGCGAACCGGGGCTTTCTAAAAAAATAACCTTTGTATTTTCTTGTATTAAATTAGCGATGTCGGCACCAATGTGTGGGTCGAAATAGGTGGTTTCGATGCCAAGTTTTTTGAGAAATTTATCGGCAAAACCTCTGGTTGGCGAATAAACATTATCAACCACCAGCATATGATCGCCTTGTTTTAGAAAAGCAATGAGAGCGGTGTTGATGGCAGAGGCACCAGAAGAGGTGACAAAAGTGTTGTAGCCACCTTCGAGTTCGGCAACGGCTTGCTCGAGGGCGAAATTGGTTTGGGTGCCGTATCTGCCATATTTTAGCTCGTAGGGTTGCACCAAATCGTTGTTAGAATATCCTCTTTCGGCATAAAGCAAATCTTTTAAAGTAGGAAAAACAATAGTTGAGCTTTGGTAAATTGGCGGGTTAACCATTCCGCCTTGTTCTTTTGGGTGTCGTCCTGCATGCACAATTTTGGTGGCTTCGTGTAGTTTTTTATCCATAGTTATGTTGTAAATAAATTTATCAAAAATAAATGCAAAATATTTTACCCAATATTAATTTTGAAAGCAATAAGATTTTCTAAAATTGGCACCAGTTGATATTGTTCATCAAAACTATTGCCAAAGATGGGGCCAAATTTTTTGCTATTGAACTGATTTTCTTTTGAAATAACATAATTTTCTAAGCCAAAATTTAGGGCGGAAAATATAAAAGACAGCACCAAGCTTGGCGAAGCCGAAGCCGAAGCAACTCTATATTCGAGCCTTTTGGCGGTTTCTCCTTTGGCAAGACGAACCGCACAAGTTCTGTTGTTGTTGCCAAAGCTTAAATGAGTTGGGCTAGTGTTTTTTTGTTGAGAAAATAAATATTTATTGTCTTTTTGACAATAACGAAAATAATCTTGCTGATATAAATTTAACATAGCCAAATTTTGCTTGGTTTTGTCAAGCAAAAAAACCGCCATCATCACATAAAAATTGTCAATAAAATCGCCGTTTTGTTGATTTTTTGGCAAGCAAGACAAGCTAAATTGCAAAGCACTTCCGCAATCGTTTTTTATTGGCTTGCCAGCAAAGCTTACCCACAAATTATGGTGTGTAGCTAGTTGATAAATATGCTTTTTGGTTTTGGCAATTTCTGCAATTAAAGCCAAAAAATTATCGGTATAATCAAAAACCACTTCGAGTTGGCCATTACCTTGTTCTGTTTTGCAGTTTGCCACATTTTCTAAAAAAATATTTAACTGTTCTGATTGAGCGGAAACAAGGGGGGAAAGGCTAGAAAATACATAAAATTCTAACTCAGATCCGATGCAAAAATTTTGACAATATTGAGCAGATTTTTGTTGAAACTCAACAATATTTGATTGTAAAATTTTGTTTTGTTCTAAATCGATTTCGTTTTGCACAATGGTGGGTATAAGGTTTTGAGCATCGAACTTTAATTGAGAAATATTGCTGGTATTTATGTGATTAGTTTGATTTTGCATTTTGTATAGAATGTTGAGTATAAAACAAAGTTTATTGTAAAAAACATTATTTTGTAAGGCAATAAAAAAAACTTTGGTAATTTAATGTTATTAAGTTTATTATAAAATAAATTTAGTTGTTTTGCTATAAGTTGCAAAACTATTTTGCAATTAGTGTATATTTTAATCAATATCATAAAAATATGATGGGTTTATTTTCAGCAGAAGAGCTAGAACCAGTAATTGACACAACACAAATTGGGGCTTCGCAAGATTTTTGGGGCTGTGGATGTTGTTTTCTTAATCCTTTTAAATATTGTTTGCAATCGGCAATTAGTATATTTGCTAATAATGTAAAGGTTATTAATGACAATGGCATCACAATATGTAAATATGAAGAGATGTATGTGGATGAAGAAACGAAAAAAGAAACAGGATTATTGGTGGTAACAATAGAAGGTTTTGGAACGAGTGTGTTTAAAAAGTGGTATAACAATGTTTTTTTAAACCCGGATGAAATAGAGCCAGAGCAAATTGCTTTTTTTATAAAGCAACTTATGGAAGCAATAAATGCTTATCATAAAAATCAACTTACAAAAGCACAAAATGCTTATGATGAAATTATAAACGCACAAAATACTTGTCATGAAAATCAATTTATAGAAGAAGGAAATGCTTATAATCAACTTATGGAAGCAAGAAATGCTTATAATCAAAGTACTCCCAGCAAGGATGCATTTAATACATTGTGTAGCGACAAGAATATGGAATTTATTGTTTATTCGGCATCTGCTGGTAGTTTTGTTGTGTTAAGTTCTTTTTTAAAAAATAACAGAGAAAAAGAAGATTTTTTTAAAGAAGTGATTGCAGAATTATTTCCATCAAATGTTGGTGAAGATGAAAGGTTAAAATTGCAAGAAAAGGCACAAGAATTGATGGAACATATAATGCAAGAAGTCAATTTTGTTAATCCGCCAGGAATTTTGTTTCATGCTGGTTTGGCTAATTTGGATAATGTTTTTGGTCCAAAGTTACAACCTCTTTTGGATAATGTTTTTGGTCTAAAGTTACAATCTCTTGCAGTGGGAGAGCAAGGATTAGCTAGCGAACAATATTTTATTAAGATGATTAGCGAGTATTTATCTGGCAGTTTTACATTATGTAAATTTAACGATTGTTTTCATGATTCTTCCCTTATATTTAATAATAAAAATATCCTTATTTCTTCTGTTGATGATGAGGTTGTTTTCCCTTTTTATTATGTAGCGATGTTTGCTAAAAAATTAAAAGATCTAAATTTTGGTTTAGATGATGAACAAATTTCTAAGTTTGTATACAAGGTGATGCAGTATGGCAACATTGTTAAAGATGGTGATGAATTTGAACTTGATGATTTTTGTAAGCTAGCTATTGAGGGGTTAGAACTTTCCGATAATCAACATAAAGCTAAGGTGGTTAGTGATATGGCTCAAAAATATTTAAGCATTAGAGATGAGTATTTAGATTTGCAAAAAGAATATCGGCAAAGTTTGCAACAAGAATATTACATAAATATATTTGGAAGTAATGATGGAATTAGAGAAAATAATAAGAAAGTTAGGGAAAATTTTTGTGAGAAAGCTAATGAAATTTTTTGTGAGAAAACTAATGAAATTTTCAAAAAAGAGTCTCGTGATGTTGATGCAAATCAACCTTCTTTTTTACCATCACCTTGTTATTTTTCGCAGCTTTTCGCATTTTCTAAAAAAATATTTAACTGTTCTGATTGAGCGGAAACAAGGGGGGAAAGGCTAGAAAATACATAAAATTCTAACTCAGATCCGATGCAAAAATTTTGACAATATTGAGCAGATTTTTGTTGAAACTCAACAATATTTGATTGTAAAATTTTGTTTTGTTCTAAAAATAAATTGCTGTCAAGCATAAAAAAAATATTGATTATCTTGTTTTTTGATAGTATAGTGAAACTAATACAAAAAAAACTTTTGCAATAATTTTAATTCATTAAAAATAAAATGGAAATCATCCTTGCTAATCCTCGAGGTTTTTGTGCCGGTGTGACAAGAGCAATTCAAGCCGTAGAAAAAGCTTTGCAACTCTACGGCAAGCCAGTTTATGTGAGGCACGAAATTGTGCATAATAAATTTGTGGTTGAAAGTTTAAAAGCCAAGGGGGCAATTTTTGTGCAAGAAATAGCCGAAATACCACATGGTGCCACCACAATTTTTTCGGCTCACGGAGTTTCTGATTTGGTTGAAGAACAAGCAAAACACAGAAATCTCGATGTAATCGATGCCACCTGTCCGCTAGTTAGCAAGGTTCATAGAGAAGCCAAAAAATATGTCGAAGAAGATTTTGAATTAATTTTAATTGGGCACAAAGGGCATCCAGAAGTAGAGGGCACTAAAGGCAAAGTTGGTAAAGAAGTAATTTTGGTTTCAGACGAAGAAGATGCCAAAACCGTGCAGTTAAAAAATCCGCAAAAAATAGCTTATGTTACTCAAACCACACTTAGTGTTGATGATACCAAAAAAATTGTCGAAATTTTAGAGCAAAGATTTCCGCAACTGCAAAAAGGCTTGGCGACCAAAGATATTTGCTATGCCACTCAAAACAGGCAAGATGCGGTGAGGCAACTGGCTAATATGGTGGAGGTTTTGATTGTTTTGGGGGCAAAAAATTCTTCTAACTCCAATCGATTACGAGATTTAGGGCAAGAATGTGGCCTGCCTTCTTATCTGATTAATAGTGCTGGCGATATTGAATCTGCTTGGTTTTCTGGCATAACCAAAATTGGCATCACCGCAGGGGCTTCGGCACCAGAAGTTTTGGTGCAAGAAGTCTTGGCAAAAATTCAAAATATCGCCAACAATTCGCTTACGGTTTCAGAAATGGAGGGCATTAAAGAAAATGTGTTTTTCGCCCTTCCAAAAAAGGTAAGAAAAGCCAATGACCAATAAATTACATCAAGTTTTTATTTTTTCCGCAGGTAGAGGAGAGCGAATGATGCCTATCACCGCCACAATCCCTAAACCGCTGGTGAAAGTCAAAGAAAAAACACTGCTCGATCATATTTTAACTAACTTGGCAAAATTGCCTTATTTGCAAAAAATCATCATTAACGGTCATTATTTGGCAGAACAAATCTCGGATCATTTACAAAAAATAAATAATCCCAAAATAATTTTCTCATTTGAGCCAGAAAAACTTGAAACTGGCGGAGGGCTGGTTTATGCTAAAGATTATATTAATTTTCATCAACCATTACTAACCATTAATGCCGACACTATTTGGCGAGATCCCGATAATTTATTAGATATAGAATATCTCTATAAAAAATGGCAACAACATCATTGTCAAATAATGTTGGGCTTAAAAAAGGTGACCGATTTTTATGGTTACGATGGCAATAGTTTTGGCGGTGGTGATTTTAATATGCTCAACCACAATCTTTATCGTTTTTCGCAAGCCATGGACTATGTTTTTGTGGGTTTGCAAATTATCGATCCAAAAATTTTGCTTAATATACCAAAAAAATGCTTTTCTATGTCAGATTTTTATAAGTCGGCGGTGGGCGAAAAAGGTTTATTACACAACATTAAAGGCACCGAATTATTGGGTAAATATTATCATGTTGGTAGTGTTGAAAATTTAGCAATGGCTCAAAAATATTTTTCTTATGATTAATTATCTACTAAAATTACAAAATTTTGACAAAAATTTTAAAATATTTTTGCCTATTTTTGCTGTGCTATTCTTGCTTTTTTGTGCTTTAGCAAGTTTTTTTATTTATCATTCGCCAGCAGATTATCAACAAAGCAATGCAGTAAAAATTATGTATATTCATGTGCCCGCCGCTTGGCTTTCGTTGCTGATTTATACTCTTATTTTTGTGTTTAGCATTCTTTCTTTTATCTACAAAAATGCTTTTTTTTCAATTATTTCGCGAAGCATCGCCGGCATTGGCTGTTCTTTTACTCTCATCACTTTACTTACAGGGGCAATTTGGGGCAAGCCAATTTGGGGAACTTGGTGGGCTTGGGATGCTCGACTAACTTCGGTTTTGTTCTTGTTTTTTTTATATCTTGGTTATATTCTTATCTATGACAACTTATGGCACGAAAAAAATGGCGAAAAATTGTCGGCAATAATTGCGATAATTGGTTTTATTAATGTACCAATTATCAAGTTTTCGGTTGAATACTGGAACTCTCTGCATCAACCAGCAAGTATCTTGCGAACTGGCGGGGTGGCAATTCATCACGAAATGCTTTATCCTTTGTTGCTTACTTTTGCTGCCTATTTTTGCTATTTTATTTTGCTTGCCTTAATTAATGTGCATAATTTAATTCTTATCAAAAAACTTACCAACCATGACTTACATCGTTACCGATAATTGCATTCGTTGTAAATATACCGATTGTGTGGCAGTTTGCCCTGTTGATTGCTTTTATGAAGGAGAAAATATGCTGGTTATCGACCCCGATGCTTGTATAGACTGCGGAGTCTGTGTGCCAGAATGTCCAGCCGAAGCAATTGTTGCCGAGGCTCCCGAATTTGTTGATTGGCTTGAGCTAAACAAAAAATATGCTAAGCAATGGCCAAATATCACTCAAAAAAAAGAAGCTTTACCCGAAGCAAAAGAATTTGATGGAGTTGCCAATAAACTAGCAAAGCATTTTAGCCCCGATCCTGCCAAAAAAAACACAACACTTATCAATAAAATCGATCTTAACAATGTCTGAATTTCATCATAATTTTTTGGCTTTAAAAAATTTAAAAAAACCAAAAGCTATCGTTTTTGATTGGGACAACACCTTGGTTGACACTTGGCCCGTTATTCATAACGCCATCAATCAAACAATGCAGGCAATGCAAAAGCCAGAGCTAAGCCTAGACCAAGTGCGAAATACCGTGCATAAATCGATGAGAGAATCTTTCCCTGATATTTTTGGCAACAACTGGCAAGAAGCGGGCGAAATTTATAAACAATGTTACAGAAAAAATCATATTTCTGCGATAACTTTGTTGCCAAATTCTCTGAATTTAATTAAACAAATTCAGCAACAAGAAATTTTACAATTTTTAGTAAGCAACAAAATTGGAGCAACTCTTCGCCTAGAAGCAAATAAACTTGGTATTGATGACTATTTTTTTGCCATCATTGGGGCAGGCGATGCCTATTATGACAAGCCCGATCCCGCCCCTTTGCAGTTGGCTTTACTTGGCTCTGATCTTGATATCAAGCAAGATGAAATTTGGTTTGTAGGCGATACCATTGCCGATGTAGAATGTGCCTATAATGCTGGTTGCACACCAATTGTTTATGGGCATAGCGACAATCAAATATCGCAGTCAATTAACTCAAAACTATTACAAGAAGGCAAGAACAACAAGGGTTCGATACCGCTTTATTTTAATCACCAAGAGTTGATAGATATTTTAAAAAGTTATGCTTAGCATCAACAATTTAACTATTGTTTTTACCCAAGAACAACAGCAAAAAAAAGTGGTGAGCGATTTTTCGTTGCAACTTAAATGCAACGAAATTGTGGCTTTGGTTGGCGAAAGCGGTTGCGGGAAATCAAGCATTGCCTTGGCAATTATGGGCTTGTTGCCTGCTAATGCTAGTTGTTTTGGCGAGATAAAATTTGAGCAACAAAATTTATTGCAATTGGCAAAAAATCAATTTTCCAAAATTCTAGGCAAAGATTTGGCAATGATTTTTCAAGATCCCAACTCTGCTCTCAATCCTTTGCAAACCATCAAACAACAAATTGCCGAGGCAATCACCATTCATCAAGAAAATTTATCAAAAACAGAAGTTGAGAAAAAAATTAGTGAACTGCTAAATTTGGTAGAACTGCCTAATTTTACCGATCGGCTCAATAACTATCCGCATCAACTTTCGGGCGGGCAAAAACAGCGAGTGATGATAGCCATTGCTTTGGCTAACAAACCAAAACTTATTATTGCCGACGAGCCAACCACTTCTCTTGATTTGGCAACTTGTGGCGAAATATGGCAATTGTTTGCCAAACTGAAAAAGCACACCTCGATTTTGCTTATCACTCATCAACAGCAACTTGTCAAACAAATTGCCGACAAGGTTGTGGTTTTGCAACAAAATAATTTAAAAAGTTGGCCGGTGCTTGTAAGTAAGCCAGCAGAAGATGCCAAAACCGTTTTTCAAGCAACAAATGTAGGAGTGAAACTGGCAAAAAAAGTTATTTTACAAAATATTAATTTAACCGTTAAACACAAGCAAAATGTTGGTATTTTAGGAGCTAGCGGTAGCGGAAAATCAACTCTCGCTCTGGCGATTACTAATTTAATTGGCTCTTCTGGTAAGGTTTTTGGACAAATAGAATTTTTTGAAAAATACAATTGGCAACAACATCAAAAATTTTTACGTCAAAAAGTGCAAATTGTTTTTCAAGATCCGTTTTCGACTCTTAATCCACGATTTAGTGTTGAAGCAAGTATTCTTGAGGGGTTGAAAATACATAAAATGCTAGAAAAGCAAAAAAATCTTGATATTTTATTTGATTGCTTACAATTGCCTAAAGAAATCAAAAAATTTTATCCACATCAATTGTCGGGCGGGCAAAAACAAAGAGTTTCGTTGGTGCGTGCCTTTATTGTGGAGCCCGAAATTTTGTTGTTAGACGAGCCAACTTCGGCACTCGACCACAACTCGCAGTGCAGTTTGCTTGAATTGTTGCTGAACTATCAACAACATCACAACATCACTTATCTTACCATTTCTCATAGCGAAGAAGTGATTGATGCCATTTCTCATTGCAAAATACAAATAGATTCGCGGATCTAATACCATTTCCATAAATAAATACCACACTTCGATCTAAATTCCCTTTCTTATAAAAGAAAAGATAAATTAAACAGTCTCATGTTGCATCAAAATAACAATACCAGCAATATCATTACATAATTTACTTAAATATTACTTTAATGACATATAAAATCTAATGTCATTAACGATGCGACACAATCTTATGTGGCTAAAAAAATCATTAAGTTTTCTGATTCGCCCCCAACTATTGCTGACGGAGCAAGATCGCCTGCGGTGTCGGAAAGAACTTTTTATTACCTGAGTCAACTCGATGGTTTTTTTGAAATTCCAGAAAATGACATAATTTACTGGACACAATGGTTGATGCATCTTCTTAAAATTACAGTGGAGCCAACTTCTGCGGTTGCCATGGCGGGTGCGGTTAAGTGGCTGAAAAAACAAAAATCAAAACAAAGAGTGTTGGTTTTGCTATCGGGTGGCAATATCGCCCCTGAAACATATCAAAAAATTTGGCAAGAAAGTTTTCTTGAAAAGTTGCCAATTTAAAAATTTCACCTCACTTTTTTGGTGCTAAGTGCAAATTGCGGTTGATGGTTTTTGGTGCTGATGCAAACTAGGCTGTGATGTAAAAAATTTTCTTGGGTTTTGTCAAAATCGAAGCGATAATGGCTACCGCGACTCTCGGTTCGTTGCAGGGCAGAATAGGTCACCGCCAAAGAATTTAGCAATAAATTTTCGATTTCAAAATAATCGTTAAGCTCGTTGTTCCACAGCAAGCTTTTGTTGTTGAGGTGATAATTTTTGAGTTGTTGATAAAGCAAAATATTGCAATTGATGCCCTCGGTTAATAAATCGGCATGGCGAAAAATGCCGATGGTTTTTTCGTTGTTGAGTTGCATTTGTTGTTTGATGCTGGCTAAATTATGTTCTTTATTTTTATTGCTGGCAAAAAGTTTTGTGAAATCGCTTATTTTTTCTGTGGCAAGTTGATGAGCAAAATTTTTATGTTGAGAAAAATCAATTTTTGCAACTGCGATTTCGCCTGCTTTTTTGCCAACAATTTGCCCAAAAACCACCAGTTCCAATAAAGAATTACAGCCCAATCTATTAGCGCCGTGCACCGAAACACAAGCCGATTCGCCCACACTAAACAGCCCATCTATCACTTCGCCAAAAGTGTTGCAAGGAATGCCCCCCATGGTGTAATGAGCAGAAGGGTGCACAGGAATTGGGCTGTTAAAAACATCGATATTGCCAAATTTGCTAGCGATTTCTAGCAGGCTAGGTAGTTTTTGTTGAATGGTTTGCCTGCTTAAATGGCGAAGATCGAGGTGCAAGCAATCTGCCTTTTGAGTTAATTCGCTTTGTTTGTTGCTAAAACAGCCGTTGCCTTTTTGTATTTCGCAAGCCATGGCAATTGAAATGGCATCGCGACAAGCAAGCTCCATAGTTTGCGGTTGGTAATCGGCCATAAAGCGATGACCGTGCTTGTTGAGTAAATAAGCCCCTTCGCCCCTAGCCGCCTCGCTGATTAGAATGCCAGAATTGGCAAGGCCGGTGGGGTGAAACTGCACAAATTCCATATCTTGTAAAGGCAACCCAGCCTTTAAAACAAGAGCCCCACCGTCTCCTGTGCAAATGCTTGATGAAGTGTTGTTTTGATAGATTTGGCTATAACCGCCTGTAGCTAAAACCAAGGCTTTGCTTGTGAAAATTACTAGTTCGCCTTGGTTAAAATCGATTGCCAAACAGCCATGGCATTGATTGTTGGCAATAAGTAAATCTATCACTAAAATTTCTGCCAAAATGGGTATTTTTCGTTTTTTTACTTGTTGCAATAAAGTGTGTAGCAAAGAGTGGCCAGTTTTGTCTTGGGCATAACAAGCACGGTATGCCAAGCCATCTTTGCCATAGTTTAAAGATTGCCCGCCGTAGGGCCTTTGCTCTATTTTGCCAAAACTATCTCGAGAAAAAACCATTCCTTGGTGTTCTAAAAACAAAATCGCTTCGTTGGCTTTGGAACATAAAATTTCAACTGCATCGGCATCGGCCAAATAGGCAGAGCCTTTCATGGTGTCGTAGTAGTGCCATTGCCACTGATCGGGCTTAACATTGCCTAGGCTAGCATTGATGCCACCTTGGGCGGCCACTGTGTGGCTATGATTGGCAAAAACCTTGCTGATTACCGCCATATTGATTTTGCCATCTGCACTATCAAAAGCAGAAATTGCCGAGGTAAGACCGGCACCGCCCGCACCAACAATTAACAGATCAAATTGCTGGTGCCGAATGTTAAACATGATTTTTAAATAAATTAATTATGTTTTGCAAGGGTTGGTTGTTTAGTTAAATTAACCACTAACTCAATATGCTTGCTGTCGGCAAATTGATTGATGCCATGCATTGTATTGATGCGATAATTGTAGTCAAGTAAAATTTTTAAATCGGTTAATAAACTATACGGATTGCAAGAGACATAACAGACATTTTTTACTTGGCTTTTGGCAATTTGTAAAACTTGGGGAGAGGCTCCGTTTCTGGGTGGATTGATGATAACGGCTGTGAATTTGTTGAGTTCTTGCTGTGTGAGGGGGTTAAAAAATAAATCGCGATGATGGGCTTTGATTTTGTTGGTCAATTGTTGTTTTTGACTATTTTTATTGGCAAGATCGATCATTTCTTGACTACCATCAAAAGATTGACTTTCTTTGATTAGTTGGTGTAAAGCAAAGCTGTAAATGCCAAAACCGCAATATAAATCGGCAATTAATGGTGGCTGTTGCTGGTTTAGTTGATTGATAAAAGCAGTTAATTCTTGGCAAATTGCTTGCAAACCACCTTTGCTGGCTTGCAAAAAAACCTCGTTATTCACTTGTAAATTGAGATCGTTGATGGCAATAAAACATGGCTTGGCAACAAAAAGTGGCTCTTGTTGTTGTAAAAAATGCCAACTTAAATTAATATTTTGTTGAAAAGCAAAGCTGGTGAGGGCTTGTTTTTGTTGATAAGATAAACTTTTTTTGCCAATAAAAACTACATCTAAAACATTGTCAAAAGAAGTGATTTTTATTTGTGAAATAAAATTTTTAGCAAAACAATTTAAAAAATCTTGTAGTTTTGGCAAAAAAATATTGATTTTTTCTTCTGCCAAAGGGTGAAAAATAAGTGGGCTGTGCTGATGTGTTTTGGGTAAAAATTCGCCTAAAATGTTTTGTTGATTAATTTGTAAAACAATTTTTCTTCTTAAATTTTGGTTCGTCAACCAAGAAAAAACAATATTTTGAGTATAGTTGCCAAAAAGTTGCCAAACAAGTTGCTCTTTTTGGTTGTGATGATTTATCATTTTTTGTTGATTTGTGTGAGTAAATTAAGGCAACCCGTGGCATAGGCAGAGCCAAAATAAACCAAAATACCAGTGGCAATAACCACTGCAAGTTGCCATATTTGCCACAAATTATTGCCGAAATGATTTTGACAAAACCATAAAGATATTGCCATAAAAACAGCAGAAACTAATATTTTGCCAATTTTTTGCCAAAACTTGGCAACAAAACTAAAATATTTTTTTTGCCAAGCCAAATAAAATAGTAAAGAAAAATTAACATAAGAAGCGATGATAGAAGATAAAATAATGCCCAGATAGCCAAAGTTATAAAGATGAAAAATATAATTAAAAAAAATGTTGAGCACCACACAAAAAATGGCGATTTTCATTGGTGTTTTGGTGTTGGATCGGGCAAAAAAAGTAGGTTCAAAAATTTTTACCAAAATATAAGCAGGCAAACCAAAAGAATAATATTTTAAAGCCAAGCCAACTTTGATGGTTTCGTGGTGGGTGAAGGCCCCTCTTTCAAAAAGCACTCCGATGATATTTTCAGCTAAAATAGTAAGTGCTAAACTGGCGGGAACGGCAAGTAGCAATCCAATTTCTAGAGCAGTGTTGTGTAGTTTGTTGGCTTTGTCTAGTTCGCCAGTTTTGATTTTTTTGGTAATGTTGGGTAGCAAAGCAACACTGATGGCAATACCAATGGTGGCAAGTGGCAGTTGATTGATGCGATCGGCATAATATAGGTAAGAAACCCCACCAACAATGGCACTGGCAAAAATCGAATCGATGAGCAAATTGATTTGCATCACATTGGCACCGATTAATCCGGGCACTAATTTTTTGAGAAAAACTCGCAAGTCGCCTTTATTTTTTGGTAGTTTCGGCATCACTAAACACCCATAGCGATAGCTAAAAAAACCAATAAAAAACAACTGCAACAGGCCAGCGGTAAAAACCCCCCAGGCCAAGGCATAGGCATAATTGCGAAAATAATTTCCTAAAACAGCGATAAAAAATATTAAGGTGATATTTAAAATAACTTGAGTGGCAGAAGCGGTGGCGAATTTATTGAGAGAGTTAAGAACACTTGATAACAAAGAAACCATAGCAATAAAAACTAAATAAAAAATAGTGATTCTTGAAAGGCTGATGAGCAGTTGTGATTTTTCTGTTGAATCAAAAAATCCAGGAAAAAAAATCTTCATCAAAAAAGGCATAAACAGCTGAAAACAAATAACCACCAGCCACAAAATCAACAGCAACCAAGCAGAAATATTGGCAATAAATTGCTTACTTGCTTCTGCTCCTTGATTGCTATTTTTATCGATAAGCAAAGGCACAAAAGCATTGTTAAAAGCACCTTCGGCAAAGATTCGGCGAAAAAAATTTGGCACTCGAAAAGCTGCAAAAAAAACATCAGAAAGCAAACCAATGCCTAGAAACTTGGCGATCAAAATATCTCTTACAAACCCCAAAATTCGAGATAAAGAGATGAAAAAAGAAATAGTAGCAATATTTTTTGCAAACATAATATTTATTTAAATAGTTAAAATCGATCTGAATTTCCCTTCTGCAGAAGGGGAATTTTTGCCCCAGTGCTGTTTGCCGACACTACCCCGCCCGCTATCGCGGCCACCCCTTCTGCAGAAGGGGAATTTTACCCCCAGTTCTGTTAAATAAGGGGAATTCAAATCGATTTTTTTGATAATGCGACAAAATCGCCGACCAAAGCATTTCGTAAATTGGTGCTGATGATTTTTAAAATATTGTTTCGCACATATTCTTCGGCAACAACTGTGCCAAAGCGGTTAATAGAAATATCGTAGTTGTCGCTAGCGGTGGTTGAGCCAGAGCCGACAATTTGGTTGGTTTCTAGATTTTGTAAAGTGTAGATGGTGGTGATGGTGATTCTGTTTCGCCCCGCCGCACCAGTGCTGGTGATGTAGGTTGGGCTGGTGGTGGTGGTGGTTTGTAAAATTAACAAATATTTCGTGGCGATATCGATTTTATCGGGGTTAAGCAGGTTGTATAAACTGCTTTGCAATTCCCAATCTAGTTGAGTGAGTTTTTTTTCAATTTTGATTGAGGCAAGCCGATATGCCAAAGAAGTTGATAGTTCGTGATCTTTGTAAATAACTTCAAAACCACAGCCGACTAGCAAAAACAAAGCTATGAAAACTATTTTTATTGTGGTGTTTTTAATTATTTTCATTATTGAGGGCAGATTGAAGAAATGCCACAAACAACGGATGGGCAGAAAAAGGTTTTGATTTTAATTCGGGATGAAATTGCACACCAATAAAAAACTTATGTTGTGGTAATTCAACAATTTCGGGCAATTTGCCATCGGGCGAAAGACCAGAAAAAACCAAGCCCGCTTCTTGCAGTTGTTGTTTGAAATCAATATTCACCTCGTAGCGGTGCCGATGCCTTTCGTGAATTAAATTTTGTTGATAAATCTGAAAAGCCAAAGTTTTTGGTTGTAATGCACAAGGGTAAGAGCCAAGCCTCATGGTGCCACCGAGCTTTTCGGTGCTACCTTTTTTGATGGTTTTGCCAGTTTCGTCTTGCCAATGTTGCATAGTACTAATAATGTGAGTTCCTTGCTCGTCGTTTTCGCTAGAAGTGGCGTTTTTGATGTTTAGCACATTTCGAGCAAATTCGATAACCGCCATTTGCATACCATAACAAATGCCAAGATAAGGAATGTTGTTTTCTCGGGCATATTTGATGGTGGCGATTTTGCCTTCGGTGCCATCAATGCCAAAGCCTCCGGGCACTAAAATTGCTTGTAGGTTTTTAGGTAGTTTAAGATTTTTGCCTTCTCGAGCATTAACCCATAAAAAATTTACTTTTGTTTTGAGGGCAAAGCCAGCATGGTTGAGGGCTTCAAGCAATGATTTATAGCAATCTTGGTAGTCGATATATTTGCCGACAATTGCAACATTCACAGTGTGTTTTGGGTTTTTGATGGCATCATCAATGGCGAGCCATTTGCTTAAATCGGGCTTGCTTGCAGGTAAATTAAAGAAGTTTAAAATAGCGGTATCAAGCCCGTTTTGATGATAAACAATTGGTGCTTGATAAATATTTTGGCAATCAGGGGCGGCAATTACTGCATTTGCTGGCACCGAACACATTTGGGCGATTTTTTGCAAATGTTGTGGCTCAATTATTTTTTCGGCTCGACATAAAATAATGTTGGGCTGAATGCCGATAGAGCGAAGTTCTTTTACCGAATGTTGAGTTGGTTTGGTTTTAAGCTCGCCAGCACTGGCAATGTAGGGAAGTAAAGTAAGGTGTAAAAAAGCACACTTATTGGGCATTTCGTAGGCAAGTTGCCTGATGGCTTCAAAAAAAGGTAGGGCCTCGATGTCGCCCACTGTGCCACCAATTTCGCAGAGCATGAAATCAACCCCACTGATGTTGTGTAAAATAAAATCTTTAATGAGGTTGGTTATATGCGGAATGACCTGCACTGTGCCACCCAAATAATCTCCTTTTCTTTCTTTTTTGAGTAATTTATCATAAATTTGCCCTGCGGTGATGCTGTCTTCTTTTTTGGCATCAACCCCAGTGAATCTTTCGTAGTGGCCCAAGTCGAGGTCGGTTTCTGCCCCGTCTTCGGTTACAAAAACTTCGCCGTGTTGCAAAGGGCTCATGGTGCCAGGATCGATGTTAAGATAAGGGTCGAGTTTGCGAAGTTTAACCGAAAAACCTCTGGCTTGCAATAAAGAAGCCAAAGAAGCCCCCGCCAAACCCTTGCCTAAAGAAGAAACAACCCCGCCTGTGATAAAGATGAATTTAGTTTTCATAAACTACTTACCTGCAATAATTCGGTCAACTAATTGCTTGATAGTGGGAATAAAGCCGTTGTCATAAAAAGGATCGGTAGCAAATTTATAGGCAGAGTGCCCAGAAAACATCAGTTGATTGGTGATGTCAATGTTAAAGCGAATATCTTGCAAAGTTTTTTGGATGCAAAAACTTCGTGGATCGGCTTTTTTGTTGGTGGTGTAATGCATTTCGGGCTTGTCAGACCAGTTGCTAAAACGGCACTGACTTAAACAGCCCATACAGTTGATTTGATCGTTAAGAATTTGTTGAGCCTTAGGTTTATCGACAAAAACCAAAGTTTCGTCGGGAGTTTTTAAGCTTTCGGTGAAGCCATTTTGTTGCCATTCTTGGGCTTTTTGTTGATCGGCATTTTTGATATAAACCACTCGGCCTCGGTTGCCAAAGGGTAGGGTAGTGGTAAATTCGCCTTCTGAATTGTTTTTGTAGTCGATTTGTCTTAATTCTCTCGCTTTAAGTTCTAAAATAAAATCGTTTTCGATTGCCGAAGAATAAAAGCCGGTTGGGCTAAAGCGATTTAAATAAACATCACCTTCTTTGAGGTTTCGTAAAATGTTTTTCCACTCAGAAGAAATAGGATATTCTTGGGTAAGCATTGGTCGAGTGCCAAATTGAAAGGCTATCAAACCAATTTCGGGATTGTCTAGCCAATGCTCAAAATCTTGCAAATGCCACACTCCGCCCGCCATAATGATGGGCACATTTTGCAAGCCAATTTCGTTCATAAAACTTCGAATTTCAACCACTCTTGGGTAGGGATCTTCGAAAGCATTTGGGTTTTCGGCATTAGATAAACCATTGTGCCCGCCCGCTCTCCACGGGCATTCGTAGACTACACCGCCTAATAATTCTTTGGCTTTGTGATAGCTTCTTTTCCATAAAGCACGAAAAGCCCGCATCGAAGAAACAATCGGGTAATAATGCACCTTGTATTTTTCGGCAATTTCAGAAAGACGATAGGGCATGCCAGCACCACAAGTGATGCCGTGTATTAGGCCTTTTGCCCCTTCTAAAATGCCGTGCAAAACTTGTTCGGCACCGCCCATTTCCCATAGCACATTCATATGGATTCGGCCATTATTGCCAGCAATGTCAGAAGCGATTTTGGCTTGCGAAATGCCACCTTTGATAGAATAATCTATGAGCTCTGCATGCTTTTCTCGACGAGTGTGAGTGTGGTAAACCAACGGCACTAATTGTTGATTTTCGTCGATATAATCGGCATTAACCCCCGAAAAAGTGCCAACAGCACCCGCTTTGGCAAAATGCCCTGCGGTTTTGCCGTTGGTGATGCCAACCCCTTTGCCACCCTCAACAACCGGCAAACATTCGATGCCAGAAATAATTAATGATTTTAATTTGTTTAACAATTGTAAAACTCCAAACTATTAGTAATGCTAAATTTTTGTATAATTTAAAATTATTTATTGTAAAATTGTTTTCATATATTTCAACAACATTTTTTGATTATGCGAAATCTCATTTTTTTTGTGATATTTTTTTTGCTGTGTGGCAATGTTTTGGCACTTAGCCCCGAAGAAAGGCTTGCCAACCCCAAGCAAGAACAACAAGCAAGGCAAATTTTTTTGCAAGTAAAGTGCCTCACTTGTCAAGGGCAAGTGATTGAAAACTCCGATAGCGATTTTGCCTACTCGCTTCGCCAATTTATTCGAAAAGAAATTGCCAACGGCAAAAACGAAGCAGAAATTAAAACAATGCTTATCAAAAACTTCGGCTCACATATTTTAATTAGCTCGCAAAAAAAAGTCTATCTTGTGTTGATTTTGGTGCCAATACTGTTGATTTTCTTGCATTATTTAGCGAAAAGAAGGTGCTAATTCCCCTTTTTCAAAATGGGGTGGCGAGTGAAGCCCGGCGGGGTAGTGTCGGCAAGCAGAACTCGGATATTCCCCTTCTTGTAGAAGGGGTGCCCGCGATAGCGGGCGGGGTAGTGTCGGCAACCAGCACTCGGATTCCCTCGAAAAAACATCTGCGATCGTCTCCCGACACTACCTTGGTCTTTTTTTTGCCAAGGCAAAAAAAATCCACCCCTTCTAAAAAAGGGGAATTTTGCCCCGCATTCGATCTGAATTCCCTGCACTAACGAAGTGGTGGCCGTGAGTTGGTGCTTGGTAGTGTCGGCAGGCAGATCTCGTCTAAATTTGCCTTATATTGAAATAAATTCATCTGTGCCTTCTCTAGAAAGCAGCTGAACCTTTGATTCTGGTTTTGATAGTGTTGTAGCCGGCTGAATATCTTGCAATTGCTGTTTTACTCTGTTGTGAGCTTCTAATATAGCAGCTTCTTGATTTGTTGCTTCCTCTATCGATATGCCTTCTTTTATTGAGAATGCCATAAATTTACTGTTTTTTTTGTCTTGATAAAAATATGTTTTTTCGCCTTGTTTTATTGTGACTTCTTTCACATCGCTTTTTATTGCAGTTAATGATTTTTGCATTCTGATTTGTTGAGCAATTTTGCCAATATCAAAGTTACCTTCAGTTTTAAATGCTTCAGGATTGTCAATTATAATTGTATTACCTTTTTCTATGCCATGCTCTGTTAATTTAGATCCGTCAAAAATATCATCTATTTTAATGTGCAATTTACCATCTTTTTCACTAATGCCGGTCTTGCTAAATCTAAATCCCCAGCCTTTATAAAGACTCGGCTCGGGTAATTCAGATGTCGAGAAATTGTTTATTTGTTGTTCGATTGTATTTTGGGATTCATTCCCAAGTATTTTTACAAGACCTGCTTTAGCATGTTCTTTTTCTAAAGTATTTAAAAACAAATATAATAATATTTCTTTATTTTCTGCTTTCTCTTTAATACATTCTGTCAAAGAAGAAAAAATAACTAAATCATCTCGACTTTTTTCTTTCCTATATGAAAAAATATCTAAAAGATGAGAAAGTTTTAGATCTGATATAGTTTCTTTGTCTGGAAAATCTTTTGTTAACAGTTTTATAGCTTCAATACGACTTGCTAATGTGTTTTCTGTGTTGTTAGGCATATTTTTTATATTATGATTATTTAATTATTGCTTTTCTACTTCTTTAGGGTTAACTAATGTACGACCATCAGGTTGTGCAATTGAAAAATTAGGGAGGTTGGGTTTATTATAACTCGCAAGGTTTGCAAATTTTCTCAAAGGAGAAAAGACAAAACTATTTAGCATATATCTTGTTGCTCCGCCCAATCCTCCAGAAATAAGACCAATATTATCGTTTGGTGATGTTTTTATACAAAGAATATTTAAATTTTCTTCTTTACGGTTTAATAATGATTCTTCGTGTTTTGTGCAGTAATTGTTGATTTCACTTGTTAATCTTGTTTCTGGTATTTCTTTAATTATTTTTGCTAATTCGTTTTGACTATAACCATATCTAAAATTTGCAATTTTTGCATGAACAAGTAAATGTAGCTGATCTTGAGAGCAAGGTATTGTTAATGGATCGTTTAATTCAATAGCCTTAATTTTCCATCCCCAATCTCTTTTTGTTTCTTTTTTAATTGTAGCACATTTTAGATCCGACAATACCTGATAAAAAGCTTGTCTATATTCTCTTTTAGAGCTTTCACTACTGCAGGCAGCATATTCTTGAACAATTTGTTTAATAGCATTGTTATTACATAGAATTCCATCCTTCTTTCTACTACTAGTTCCTTGAAAAATTGCTATATTTTTAATTTCTAAAATCTCTTCTAAAAATTTATCATTATTTTTTTTTGTTGTAGAGGAGGGAAAACAGCCAGTACGCATATTACCACTATCAAAAAAACTACGAGAATATCCCCAGCTACTCCGGCTAAAAAGACCACCTCCTGGCTTTTCGTTGTTGGGTATCGTGTTAATAAAATCAGCTTTAATATATTCTTTATAAAAATTTACATCATCTGGATCTTTATAGTCTATTTTTAAAAGTATATCTGTTAATTTATTTCCATAAATATTGATGAATTTCTCAATATCATTTACTCCAATAGTTGCCGGTATATTTTTGGAAGCGGCGGGGTTATGTTTTCCAAAAAAAAGTTCTAATACAAATTTTTTTTGTTCATCATCTTTAATCTTGTCGACAACTGTTTGTATTGAATTAAGGGCACTTGGTTTGTCATCACTTTCTTTTTTTGTTAATTCCTTGATATTATTTGGAACTTTAGATAATAGATCTAAATTTGGTTGTCTTTTATCAAAATCACCATGACCCATTAATTTTAAATATTCTTCAGCTTTTTCTAAGCGGCCATTTATTTTTTCTTGGTTGTCAAATTTTTTTAATAAAGTATTTAAAGTCCTCATTTTTGTTTTATCAACATATAAACCTTCTTTGAATTCTTTTTCTAGATTTGATGTGTTTACTAAATCTGTAATCAAATTTGCATCCACTTCTTTATGATATTCTTTAAAGAAACATATTGCCTCATTTTTAGTAGAGCTATCTTCAACATCTAAAGCCGCTATCATTATTTTTGCGATTTCATCATCATTGCCTTTTATTTTACCCAAGACTTTTATTGTTTTTCTTTTTAAAGGATTACCAATATTTTTGTCATTTATTATATCCGAGAATGCTTGGTTGCAATTTGACAAAAAGTTTGGTTGTTCAAATATTTTTTTGAGTTGAGTGTTATCAGCGATTTTTATAAGTGCTCCTAGTGCTTCTAGTACTTTTTTTTTGTGAGCAGGATCGTTTAATTCTTTTATAGCTTCAGCCAAGGGTTTTTGAATTAAACTGTCTTGTAAAAAGCCAGGTCGTGAGAATATAGATTTGAGATCTTCTGGTTCAGCAATTGTTATAAGTGCTTTTAGCGCTTCATTTTTTTTATCAGTATCTTTGATTCTTGTTATAGCATCAATTAGGAACGAGTGAAGTTTGTTTTCTTTGAGCATCTCTGTTGTCAAATCGTCTTCTTGTTTATCAGTAAAGGTATCTATTTTAAGATCATTAATTGTTATTTCTGTTAGCTCTATTCTTATATCATTAAATAACAAAAATAATTTTTGTGAAGTGTCATCAAGTTCATGTTTAATCTTAAAAATCATAAAAACCTCACATATTAAAATTAATAAAATAAATATTGTTTGCCAATATAAAACATGCTTTTTAGTTGTCAACAACTTTTTTTATTTTTTTGTGAGAGAAATATAAAAACACTCGGTGCAAATTCCCCTTTTTTAGAAGGGGTGGATTTTTTTGCGATAGCAAAAAAAGACGGGGTAGTGTTGGGAGACGATCGCAGATGATATTTCTAGGAAAAGATCCTGCCGTGTGTTGCCGACACTACCCCGTCGACCTTGCGGTCGCCACCCCTTCTGCAGAAGGGGAATTCTGACCGAGATCTGCTTGTTGACACTACCCCGTCTTTTTTTTGCCAAGGCAAAAAAAATCCACCCCTTCTAAAAAAGGGGAATTTTGCACCGAGAATTGCTACCGACACTACCCCGTCGACCTTGCGGTCGCCACCCCTTCTACAGAAGGGGAATTCAGATCGAGAACTCCTTACCAACTCTTTTCGTGAGAGAAATGTAAAAGAAAATTTTGGTTGATTTTAAAGTTGAAATGGTATAATTTTTATTATCTGTAAACCACAACAAACCTTAAAACTTATGACCAAAACCACATCAAAATTATCAAATTCTCTGCCACTAATTTATCAAGCTAAAGATGGTGCAATTGAGATTAATGCCGATATTAAAAATCAAAATATTTGGGCAAGTCAAGCGCAAATTGTTGATATTTTTAAAATAGATCAGTCGGTTGCTTCAAGGCACATTAAAAATATTTTTAAAGACAACGAAATTGATAAAAAAAGCAATATGCAAAAAATGCATATTGCAAATTCTGATAAACCTGTTGTTTTTTATTCGCTCGATGTTATTTTGGCGGTTGGTTATCGCACTAATTCTAAAACAGCAATTGAGTTTAGAAAATGGGCAACCAAAGTTTTAAAAAGCTATTTGCTTGAGGGTGTGGCGATTAATAAAAAATTAATTTCGCAAAATTATCAAAAATTTTCGCAAGCACTGAAAGATATAAAAACTATATTGCCAAAAAATAATCATATTGCCACTGAAAATATTTTAGATTTAGTTAGCGATTTCGCCCAAACTTGGTTGTCACTTGATGCTTATGATAAAGATCAGCTTGAAAGCAAAGGCTCAACCGTAAGAAAAATCAAGTTAGATGCCAAAGAATTAGAGCTTGGAATTGCAAGTCTTAAAATAACTTTACTAAAAAACAATGAAGCCACAGAAATTTTTGCCAAAGAGCGAAATTTGGGCAGTTTAGAAGGAATTATTGGCAATATAATGCAGTCTTTTGCTGGAGAAGATGTTTATCAAACCCTAGAAGAAAAGGCGGGGCATTTGCTTTATTTTATTGTCAAAAATCATCCTTTTATTGATGGTAATAAAAGATCTGGGGCTTTTGCTTTTATATGGTTTTTACAAAAAAATAATCTTTTAAATCAAAACAAAATAAGTCCTCAGGCATTAACTGCCATCACTCTTTTAGTTGCACAGAGCAATCCACAAGAAAAAGACAGAATGATTGGCTTAATTTTAACTTTACTTAAAAAAGAAAAACCAATAAAAGTTAAATCCTAAAATTTCTTCTCAAAACTTTCAAAAAATTAAAATAAGTTTGGCAAATTTGGGATGAAGCATTTTCTTAATGCGGTGCAAATTCCCCTTTTTTAGAAGGGGTGGATTTTCGCATAAGTGCAAACTTATGCGAAAAGACCAAGGTAGCGTTGGGAGCCGATCGCAGATGTTTTTTCGAAGAGATCTTACCGTGTTTTGCCGAAACTACCCCGTCTTTTTTTGCTGTCGCAAAAAAATCCACCCCTTCTAAAAAAGGGGAATTTTGCACCGAGAATTGCTACCGACACTACCCCGCCCGCTATCGCGGGCACCCCTTCTAAAAAAGGGGAATTTTGCACCGAGAACTGCTACCGACACTACCCCGTCGACCTTCGGTCGCCACCCCTTCTACAGAAGGGGAATTTTAACCCTACCACTTCTTGAAAACACTACCCCGCCTTCGCTTCGCCCGCCACCCCTTCGTTAGTGCAGGGAATATCCGAGAGTTTTTTTAGAGAGGGAGGTGCCATTTTGTTGGAAATGGCGAGGTGATGGTAAGATCTTTTTGTTGGTGATAGTTTTTGATGATAATTTGCCAAGAATGCAAGCAAAGTGTGTTGGCAATTTGCGGTTGCTTGGTTTTGATGCCACCATATTTGATGTCGTTGATAATGGGGTGACCAATTTCTTTGCAATGCACTCGTAGTTGGTGTGTTCTGCCAGTGATGGGTTGTAGTTTAAGTAGGCTGTGGTTTTGGTAGGTTTTTTGGCAAACAAATTTGGTGATGGCGGGCTTGCCAAGGTTAGCATCAACACAAGGGGCAACTTTTTCGTTTTTACCGAGTTTTTGTTTGGCAAGCGGTATGTTAATTTCGCCTGTGGTTTTTTTTACCACTCCCAAAACTAGGGCAAAATAGGTTTTGCTGATGTTTTTTTCCTTGAAATCGTTGTATAGTTTGTGGGCGGTGTCGTGGTTTTTGGCGATTAAAAGCAAACCGCTGGTGTCTTTATCGAGCCGGTGCACGAGATGATATTTTTTTTCTTGTGCAAAATCGTCAACCGAAATTTTAATGCCACTACCGCCTTGTGTGGCAAGGCCAGAGGGCTTGTTGATGGCAACAAGGTTTTCATCTTCATAAACGATGTGTTGCCAAAAACTACTAATTTGAGTTGAGGTGAGTTTGATTTTGGTGTTATTGATGGGTGAGGGCGGTGGTGGCGAAATTGTGGCGGTGATGGTGATGATATCTTGTGGTTGTAAATGATAATTGATGGCGATATTTTGCTGATTGACCTTGATTTTTTTGGTGCGAATGAGTTTTTGAATAGAGCCAACAGAAATGCCGAATTGTTTTTGTAAAAAACGATCAAGTCGACTGCAATAAGAAAGTGAGTAGGTTATTTTTCGCATTGTTGTATACCATTTATACTAATTAAAATCACATTATAACGAAAGGTTTTTGAGATAAAAACTTTAAAAAACGATTGCCTGTATATCCATACAGGCAGAGGCTTTTTGAAGCTTTTTAACCAAAAAGATGAAGTTAGAATGTGAAAAATCATAATGTTGTTTTAATTTGTGGAAATGGTATTATATGGCAAAAGAAGAACCGCAACCGCATTTGGCGGTAGCATTGGGGTTGTTGATTTTAAAATAAGATGCCCCCAACTCTACAACAAAATCGATGTTAGAATTTTGCAAATAAGTAGCAGAAATTTGGTCGGTTTTGGCTAAAACAATGTTGTTGTGTTTGTAAATAATAACATCTTCTTCTGGATTTTGCGATGATTGATGATTTTGTAAGTTAAAAACATATTGAAAGCCACTGCAACCGCCCCCCTCAACACTGATGTATAAAAATTTGTGCAGATTTTCGGGCTTGCTAGTGATTTGTTGTATTTGCGAAATAGCAGAATCGCTGAGGCTGATGTTGAAGCTGTTGTGTTGTTGATTATTTGACATTGTTGGCTTGGTTTCGATTGTGTAATTCGCTGTATAGTTGCTTGAGGCTAATGTTTTGGCTGGCGAGCAACACAAAAAGATGATAAATTAAATCGCAAGATTCGTTGACAAGGTTTTGGCTGTTTTCTGGGCTTGGTTGCAAAGCACAAAGCAGGCCAGCGATGGTGGTTTCAACTCCTTCTTCACCAATTTTTTGCACCAACCTGCTGGGGTTTTGTGCTAATTTATTGGTGTAGGAATTGTTATTTGGTTGTTTGAGTTTTTGTTGTATAACTTCAAACAACTGTAAAAAATTTAGTTGCGAATTTGCCATAGAATTTGCCATAGAAAAATAATTATCAAAATATTTATATTTAATGATACCGCTTATTTCATAATATGCAACAGTGCAATTATTGTTTGGCATTGTTTTTGATAAGATATTGCATAACGAGGTTTTGTTTATATTTTTGGGCGATTGCCAAGGCGCTAAGGCCATCATTGTCGACGGCATCAATTTCGATGCCGTAGCGAATTAGCAAATCAACCACCGAAAGCGAACCGACTCTGGAGGCTTGCATAAGATAGGTGCGATTAAAAGTGTCTTTATAAAATAAATCTGCCTTGTTTTTTACCAACATTTCTACCATTTGAAAATCGTTGAGTTCAATGGCGATGGTAAGCGGGTTGTAGCCAAGCTTGTTTGGCATATTAGGATCGGCTCCTTTGGCAAGTGCTGAGGCGATCATTGGATAATGCCTCGAAAGTATAGAAGCGGTAAGCACCGTTTCGCCAATTTCGTTGCTAATGTTGGGGTTTTGCACATATTTAAAAATTTCATTAAAAAAATTGACATCTTTTAATTTGATAGCCAAAAACATTGTTTCGACATTTTCATTGGGGGTGGTAACATAGGGAATGTGCTTGTTGTCTGCCGAGCGACTGCGGTTTAAAATTGGTATGGGAGGCAATTCTTCGGTGGCAAAACTTTGTAAATTTTTTTTATGTGGCAAAATTGTTTCGCTAAAATCGAGATCTTCATCTTCGTATTCGGTTTGCGAGTTTTGTAATTTGGCAACATAAATTTTTCGGAGTTCTTCTAGGGTTTTGAGATCTTCTTTGTTGAGTTTTGTGTCGATTTCTTCTGTTTCGGTGGCTTCTTGTAATTGGGGATTTTTTGCTTTTTTGGTGTTTGAGTCGATGGTTTTTTGACCAATTAATTTAAGATTTTTTTTGTTGGAAAAAGTAGGAGTTAAATTTTTTTTTGCTTTTTTTTGAACGATTTGTTTTGTTTTTTTATTTTGACGAACGGTTAAGGGTTTAACAAAATTAGCCTTGTTTTCAACATTATCAAGCCCTAGAGATTCTAGATCTTGACCTAAATTTTCGTTATCGCGATTAATTTGAGCAAAAGCAGAAACAGAAAAAAATACAGTAAAAAAAATTAAACCTTGGTAAAAATTTTTAATCGAGCGGATCATAGATATTGTGATTATTTTTATAAAAAGGATGGCAACGACAAATTCGTTTAATTGCCAAATAACAGCCATAAATTAACCCTTTTTTTTCAAGAGCAGTAATGGCATAGCAAGAGCAGGTGGGAATAAAACGACATTTTCCTAGGCCAAAACTTGCAGAAAAAACAGCTTGATAAGTTTTGATGGCATAAATGATGCTTTTTCTAGCGAAAAGTTGCAAAAATTTTTTGAGATTTTTTATGGTGTTTTTCATAGATTGGCGGTTAAGTTAAGCCACTGCTCTTCATTTAGCAAGCTAATGTTTAGCTCTTTTGCTTTGGCAAGTTTGCTTCCGGCATTTTGACCGTAGACCACATAATCGGTTTTGCTTGAAACCGCTCCTAAAACTTTCATACCCAAATTTTCGGCGATATTTTTGGCTTCTGCCCTTGTGGTTGCCACCAACTCGCCTGTAAACACAATAGTTTTGCCATTTAATTGATGGTTGTTTGTTGTTTGTGATTGATAGTTGATAATATTGAGTTGTTGGGCTAATTTTGTGATATTTTCTTGATTTTGCTTGACAGAAAAATAGGCAAAAATCGCCACAGCAATTTTGTTGCCAATGCCATCGATAGCGATAAAATTTTCATAAGCCTCAGATTTTTGAGTGGTTTGAGTAAAAAAATCATAAAAAGCAGAAAAAGATAAAAAATTGCTAGCAAGCAATTTTGCCACAGTTTGCCCGATATAGCGAATGCCTAGGGCGAAAATAAATTTTTCTAGGTTAATATTTTGGCTTTGCTTGATGGCAAACAGTAGGTTTTCGAGTGATTTTTTATCCCAGCCGGGTTGATTTTGCAAGTATTCTTGATGTTTTGCCAGCAAAAAAATGTCGGCAAAACAAGAAATTAATTTTTCTTGCACAAAATATTGGATTCTTTTTTTGCCTAAACCAACAATATTAAAGGCATCTTTACTGACAAAATGTTTGAGATTTTCAATGATTTGGGCAGGGCAAAATAAATGATTGGTGCATCTTAAAATGGTGTCGGTTTTCTGTGTTTCGCTACCGCACGATGGGCAATTTGTTGGTAAAACGAAAATTTCTTGAGTGCTTTTGCAGGTAAAATCAACTTCGATAATTTGCGGTATCACATCGCCCGCTCTTTGCACCAAAACAATATCGTTAATGGCGATTTGCTTGCGATTGATTTCGTCTTGATTGTGTAGGCTGGCTCTGCTTACCAAAACTCCGCCAATATTGATTGGCTCTAAAATGGCAACAGGAGTGAGGGCACCAGTTCTGCCAACTTGGGTGATAATGTTGAGAATTTTGGTTTTGGCTTGTTGTGCTAAAAATTTGTGAGCTATTGCCCATCGCGGACTATTGGCAATAAAGCCGAGCCGATTTTGCAAGGATAAATTGTTGACTTTATAAACCATGCCATCTAGATCGTAATTTAGGTGATAGCGATTGTTGGCTAAATGATGATAGTGTGCCATAATTTCTGCAATATTATGGCAGAGTTTTGAGTTGCTTTCGATGATAAAACCAAATTGCTGTAATTTTTGGTGCAATTCTTGTTGAGTTTGGCAAGTAAAATCGGCAGAATAAGCCCCTGTTGAATAAATAAAATATTGCAAGTTTCGTTGAGCGGTGATGTTGGCATTGAGTTGGCGAATTGAGCCAGCGGCGGCATTTCTGGGATTGGCAAAAATTTTACCGCCAGTTTCTTCTTGTTTTTGGTTGAGTTGCAAGAAATCGCTTTTACTCATATAAATTTCGCCTCTCACTTCTAAAGTATCGGGCGGATTGTTGGTGTGTAGTTTATTGGGAAAATGCTTCACCATCAGCATATTTTTGGTAATGTCTTCGCCCTCAAAACCATCGCCTCGAGTGGCGACATATTGCAATTCGCCTTGTGTGTAGCTGGCAGAAAAAGACAGGCCATCGATTTTGGTTTCAGACCAAAAGGTGAGTGGCTCTGTTTGGGTGTTGATGCCTAAAAATCGGGCGACTTTTTCGATGAAATCAAGCACATCTTGTTCTGTGAAAGCATTTGCCAACGAAAGCATTGGCTTGCTGTGTTTGATTTTATGAAAAATGCTCAGAGCTGGCGGGGCGATTTTTTGATTTTGTTGATGAAAATATTGCGGATATTGTTGTTGATATTGGCTTAGTTGCTGTTTGAGATGATCATATTCTGCATCGCTAATTAGTGGTTGATCTTGTTGATGATAGGCGATGTCGTGCCTATTTATTTGCTGTTGTAACTCGTTGATTTGTTGTAAAATGTGGTCGGGCATTGTTTTTGGTTGCTTAAATTAATTGATTATCATCAATATTTTGAAAACTTCTAAATAAAAAGCTTATTTTTTTCTTTTGTAAAAAGCAAGCATCAACACAATTAATTTTTATTGACTTATTATCTTGATTGTCAACAATTATGCCAGATAAAAAATGAAAACTTACCAAGAGAGTGAGATCTTGATTTTGGCTAATTTCTAGCTGTTGAGTTATTGGTTGTAATTTTTTGGGAGTGAGGGCTATTTTTGCGATCATTTTTAGCGAACTTAGGCAGTTTTGCCAATATAATTGCCAAAAATGTCGATAAAAACCTAAGCTTAAATAGAGTTGATTATTTTCTGGATTATTTTTGTGCCACAACCAAGTAATTAACAGCGACACAGCAAAGCCAAAAAAAATAAAAATAACAAAGGCATTGTTGTTTAATTTCGAATAGTAAAAATCGTTAAACAGCAAAACAAACCAAGTTAACAACAAAACAATGAATCGATTAATTAAACAAAACATAAAAAAATATTGAAAATCATAACTTATACCGTTTTAACTTTAAAATTAACCATATTTAAAAATGTATTTTAAAGTTAAAATGGTATTAATAAAATTTACATAAAAATAATTAAAAAAACAAATGAAAATACTGATTTTGCAAGCAAATTTTTATCAAAATATTTCTAGCTTGCTTTTAAAAGGTGCAGAAGATTTTTTGCAACAAAATAATTACTCTTATAATATTATCACTGTGCCTGGTGCCCTTGAAATTCCTGCGGTAATTGCCAAATTAAAACATCAATATCAAGGTTTTGTGGCTCTTGGTTGTGTAATTCGAGGCGAAACTTCTCATTACGATATTGTTTGCAACCAGAGTTCTTATGGTTTAATGAGGCTTAGCATTGATTATGGTTTGGCTATCGGCAACGGCATTTTAACAGTAGAAAACGAAGAGCAAGCCATATTTAGGGCAGATCCTTTACAATATAACAAAGGAAAATTAGCAGTCGAAGCTTGTTTGGCAGTGGCAAAAATATCGTAAAAAATCATACCAAAGCTGGGGCAAATTCCACTTTTTTAGAAGGGGGAATATAGAAGAACTACTTTTTGTGAGAGAAATATAAAAGTGCTCGGTCAAAATTCCCCTTTTTTAGAAGGGGTGGCGGGCGAAGCCCGACGGGGTAGTGTCGGCAACCAGAACTCGGATTTCTTCGAAAAGTGTCATTGTGCCGTGCCTCCCAACACTACCTTGGTCTTTTCGCATAAGTTGCACTTATGCGAAAATCCACCCCTTCTGCAGAAGGGGAATTTAAATCGAGTTAGGAATTTTTTTTGATAGTTTGCTGTAAAGCCAAAACTAGCTGATCGATCATAGCAAAAGTATGCAAAGAAGTGGCGGTTATACGAAGTCTTTCGTCGTTTTTGGCAACTGTGGGATAGTTGATGTGTTGCACATAAATGTTGTGCTCATTTAATAGATCGGTTGAAATTTGTTGAGCTTTATAGGCATTGCCAATTAAAACAGAAACAATGTGCGATTGATTGTTAAAATTTTTAATGTTGGCTTGTTGTAATTTTTGTTTTAAATAATTGACATTGTCAAACAAAACAGTTCTTTCTTGTTGATTTTGTTGTAGGTGCGAAATGTTTGCCAAAATAGCAACAGCAAGGACGGGGGGCAGGGCGGTGCTAAAAATAAAGCCAGAAGCATAGCTTCTGATAGCATCGATAGCAATTTTATTGCCAGTAAGATAACCACCAAAAACCCCAAAAGCTTTACCAAAAGTGCCTTGAATAAAATCTATTTCTTGATGCAAGTTTAATTGCTTGCTTAGGCCAGCTCCTTGCCCATAAATGCCTACCGCATGCACTTCGTCTATGTAGGTGAGGGCTTGATATTTTTTTGCCAACTCAACAATGCCAGCAATGTCGCCAAAATCGCCATCCATAGAATAAACCGATTCAAAAATAATAAGTTTGGGCTGTTGTTTTGGATAGAGTTTTAGTTTTTCTTCTAGATCTGCTAAATTATTGTGGGCAAAAATATGTTTTTTGGCTTTGCTGTTTCTAATGCCAGCAATGATGGAAGCATGATTTTTGGCATCAGAAAAAATGATGAGATTTTCAATGATTTGGTTTAGTGCCTGAATGGCGGTGTCGTTGGTGATGTAGCCAGAAGAGCAAACGAGCGCCTTTTCTTTGTTGTGTAAATCGGCAACGGCTTGTTCTAGTTCAACTATTGGTTTGTTATTGCCAGAAATATTTCTGGTGCCGCCCGCCCCAATGCCGTATTGGTCTAGGGCTTGTTTGGCTAGGTTGATAGAGTCTTGGTTTTGACCCATACCCAAATAATCGTTAGAACACCACACAATAATTTTTTGCTGATTATGGTTGTTGATGGCATACGGAAACTGCCTGCATAATCTAGAAATATTAACAAAATTTCTATAACGACTTTCTTGTGTTAAGTGCTCTATTGCTGTAATAAAAAATTCTTGATACATTTTTTAACTAATTTTTTTAATTTTGATTAAAATAATATCGTTATGATTTTTTTTAACAATCTCAAAATAAAAATTATTGATGGTGAATAGTTCTTTTTCTTCTGGTATTCGACCTAAATAGTTGATGATATAAGCAGAAACATTGAGTGCTTCTTCACTTGTGGGCAGTTGCCAATTAAGTTTTTTATTGAGATCGTGAATGAGAGTTTTGCCACTTACTTTATAAAGCCCAGATTTGCTTTTGACGATGTTGATTTCGTTAATTTCGTCGGGTTCTTTAATTTCTCCGACTATTTCTTCTAAAATGTCTTCGAGGGTTATTAAACCTTGCACCGAGCCGTATTCGTCTATAACAATTGCCATTCTTTTTTTGATTTTACGAAAAGAAAACAATTGAGCTTTTAAAGTGTTGGAGTTTGGCACAAAAAAAGGAGTGGCAATAACTTGTTGCAAATCAAAATTGTTAATATCGCCTTTATGCAAATAAAGAGATTTTAGCATTTTTCGCACATTTAAAATGTGAGTGATATTTTCTTCTTGATTTTGCCACAGAGGAATTCGGGTGTAGCCAATTTCAATGGCTTTTTTAATGATTTCGGTAATGCTTAAATTGTAGTTGATGGAGGCAATGTTTTTGCGATGTACCATAATTTCAAGGATAGAAGTATCAGATAAATCAAGCACTCCATCGAGTAAATCTTTGTCGTATTTAAAAATAGAGCCTTCTTTGGCTTTTAGTTCGATGGTATTTCTGATTTCTTCAAGTTCAGAATTTTTGCTTTGCTCTTTTTTTTTGAAATTAACAATGGCTTTATCAATAACTTTTTCGATAACATGAACTATTGGCAAAAATATTTGATATAAAATTTTAATAAAATTAGCAAAGAAAACGGCGATTTTTTCGGGCTGATGTAAAGCGAGAGTTTTAGGCAAAATCTCGCCAAAAACAATAATTATGACTGTTAAAAAAACCGTGGCATAAACGACCCCAATTTCACCAAACATTTCTAGCAATATTTTGGTGGTTAAAGAAGAGGCGATAATGTTGATGGCATTATTGGTAAGAAGCATCACACTTATTAGTTTTGTTCGATTTTGCAATAAATGTTCGAGTGTTTTTGCTTTTTGACAACCATCGTTTTTTAGTTTCCAAATTTTTGCCCGAGAGGCGGTGGTGATGGCGGTTTCAAAGCACGAAACCAAGCCTGCTAAAATAATTAAACTTGCCACATAAAATATTTGCCAAGATAAAGAAATAAACATCTATTTTAGTTGTTGATTAATTGCTTTATCGATAAGTTGGCAAAAATTTTCAACTCCAAACAAAGCAATAAAAGAGCCGATTCTGGGCCCTTGATTTTGGCCAAGCAAAATTTGATAAAGCAACGAAAACCAAGAGCCGATGCTATCGGCATAGCCCTGTTCTTTGCCAACTTTATAAACTATATTTTGCAATGAATTGGCATCGTCATCGCTTGATAGCAGTTGCTGTTTAAGGGCTTGCAATTGATTGATTTGCATTTGGTTTGGTGCTAAATAAACCTTGCTTTGCTTGACAAAATCGTGATAATAATTAATCACTTTTTGCACCATTTCTGCTAACAATGGCGAGGTTTCTGGATTAATATTTGGAGCATATTTGGCGATAAAACCCCATAAGATATTTTCATTTTCTGGGTTGCAAGCCGAAGCAAGATTGAGCAACAAAGAATAGCTGATTTGAAAATTAATATAATTTAGCGGTGGATTGCCTTGATGAATATGAAAAACTGGGTTTTCAAGTTGTTGGGTAGGGCTTTGGCTGGCAAAAGAATTCATTAAAGCCAAGTATTCGTCAACTGTTTTTGGAATGACATCAAAATAGAGTCGTTTTGCGGTTTGCGGTTTTTGATACATAAACAGCGACATAGATTGTGTGGGGGCATATTTTAGCCAATCTTCTACTGCGATGCCGTTGCCTTTGGATTTAGAAATTTTTTCGCCAGTTTCTGATAAAAACATTTCGTAAACAAAATTAATGGGCGGTTTTCCGCCAAGTATTTTGCAAACACTGCTATAAATTTGCTGGTTTGGTTGATGATCTTTACCAAAAATTTCGTAATCGACTTCAAAAGTTTGCCATCTAGCCCCGAAATCGATTTTCCACTGCAATTTGCAGTTGCCGTCGAGCACCGAAATTTCTTGCTGTTGTTGATTGTTATCGAGATAGGTGATGGTTTGTTTTTCTTGGTTAATTGCCAACACTCCTTTGTCGATCACGAGGTTGGTTTGTGGATCGATGGGCATAAAAGGGCTGTAAGTTGCCTTTCTTTCTTCGCCCAAAGTGGGTAGCATTAATTTGAGCAGTTCTTCGTTTTTGTGTAGCACTTTCAGCATGGTTTGGTTAAAAGCGCCAGATTTATATTGTTGTGTGGCACTAATAAAGGTGTATTCAAAGCCAAAAGAATCAAGAAAACTTTGTAATCTGGCATTCATATGATGCCCAAAAGATTGATGAGTGCCAAAAGGATCGGGCACAGAAGTGAGAGGTTTGCCTAAATACTTGGCAATTAGCTCTTGATTTGGAATGTTTTCTGGCACTTTTCTTAAGCCATCGATATCGTCAGAAACACAATACATTTTGATGGGAATGTGAGGAGCGAGCAAAGAAAAAGCTTTCATCACAAAAGCGGTTCGCACAACTTCGCCAAAAGTGCCGATGTGAGGCAGGCCAGAAGGTCCGTAGCCAGTTTCAAAAAGCACAAAGCCTTTTTTGGGAGTTTGATGTTGAATTTTGGTTAAGATTTTTTTTGCCTCTAAAAAAGGCCAAGCAGTGCTTTCTTGGTAATGGTGAGTTGACATGACTATTTAATTTTTTGCTGGTTATTTTGCATTGTGTGATGAGTTTATGATTATAGTGTAGAAATTTTTTGCCATAAAGAACCAGCCTCTGCTTTGGTTTTGATGGCTAAATCTTTGCCGAGTTTTTTGGCTTGTTCATGAGAAATTTGTTGAGTGTTGAGTTGTTGAAAATTATATTCTAAACCGCAATCAGAAATAATGGCGGTTTTTAACATAAGCTCGTTGTTGTTGATGGTGGCAAAACTTGCCATGGGAGTGAGACAACCGCCTTGCATTGTGGCCGAAAATTCTCGTTCGGCAGTGAAGCAAATGTTGCTTTCGTTGTGATTAACTAAGCTGGCTATTTGTTGAATTTCTAAATCGTCTGCTCTAGTTTGTAGGGCCAAGAAACCTTGCCCTGTTGCTGGCAACATTTCGTTTTCGTTAAAAATATGTTGCACTAAATGATCTTGATTAATTCTGGTAAGACCCGCCATTGCTAACACTACGGCATCAAAATTTTTTTCGTTTAGTTTGTTGATTCTGGTGTCGATATTGCCTCTTAAATCAACAATTGTTGCTGTGGGTAGTAGTTTTTTTAAAAAAGCAGATCGCCTTGGTGAAGAAGTGGCAATAACTGCATTTTTTGGTAAATCAAAAAATGAGGTGATTTTGCGATGAGAAATTAGGGCATCGAAAGGGTTTTGTCTTTCTGTGATAGAAGCCAAAACGGTTTGATGATGCAAAACTGGCGGTAGATCTTTGCTAGAATGAACCGCAATATCAATTTTATTTTCAAGCAAAGCTTGTTCTAGCTCCTTAACAAACAAGCCTTTACCACCAATTTCTGCTAATTTCACAGATTGATAAATATCGCCACTAGTTTTGATTGGAACTATTTCTAGCTTAATCTTGTGAAGAAAAGAAGATAATGATAAATAAATTTCAGCAACCTGAGCCAAGGCTAACTTGCTTGACCTAGTGCCAATTCTTACTAATCTAGACATTAAAAATTAACCTTGACGAGCTTTAAACCTAGGGTTGACCTTGTTGATAACATAGATTCTGCCTTTTCTTCTAACTACTTTGCAATTTTTATCGCGTTTTTTGGCAGATTTAATAGAATTGTATATTTTCATAAAAATAAATGGTTGAAAAAATTAAAGCAAATATTTTAAAACTTTTTTTTTATTTGACAAGATTAATTTTTGACTATTTCCATTTTTAATTGAGCTTCTTGTAATTTTTTTTGACAAAAGTTATGAAGTTCGTTGGCTTCGTTATGAAGTTTTATCATATCGTCAAGGTTGATTTTGTTAGAAGAAAGTTCGTTGACGATTTGTTCTAAACGGCTGATAGCTTGCTCAAAACTAAGATTTTGAGGAGAAGAATTAGAGTTGCTCATGATCGGTTAAATTAATTGGATATTGGTTAGAAAAACAAGCATCGCAATATTGAGGATTTTTGTTGTTGCGAGCGGTTTTGGTGATTGCTAAATATAGAGAATTTAAAGAAAGATATTGTAAATTATCTGCCCCAATAAATTGCCGAATTTCTTCTTTTGACATATAAGAAGCTAGTAAATCTTTTTTTTCTGGGGTGTCAACACCATAAAAACAAGGAGAAACAGTAGGCGGAGAGGCAATAAAAAAGTGTATTTCTTTTGCCCCGGCTTCTCGAACCATTTGCACGATTTTTTTAGAGGTGGTGCCTCGCACAATGCTGTCATCAATTAGGATAACTTTTTTGTTGTTAAGTACCGCTAAATTGGCATTGTGTTTGAGTTTTACCCCAAAATGCCTGATTTTGTCGGTTGGTTCAATAAAGGTTCGTCCAACATAGTGATTTCGTATGATGCCAAGCTCAAAAGGAATGCCCGACTGCAAGGCAAAACCAATGGCGGCGGGCACCCCAGAATCGGGCACGGGAACCACTACATCGGCATCAAGTGAGCCAATTTCTTTGGCAAGTTCGATGCCGATATTTTTTCGCATTTCATAAACATATTGGTTTTCAATAAAGCTATCTGGTCTCGAAAAATAAACATATTCAAAAATGCAAAATTTCGAAGGTTTTGCAGGAAACGGATAAAGCGATTTGGTGCCATCTTTATCGATAATAAGCATTTCGCCGTGTTGTAAATCTCGTTGCCATTTGGCACCTATAATGTCAAAAGCACAAGTTTCGGAAGCCACAACCCAAGAATCGTTGAGTTTTGCTAAAGAAAGTGGCCTAACCCCGTGTGGATCTCGGATGGCAAAAATACCTTCTTGATGCAAAATAACCAAAGAAAAAGCTCCTTCAATTTGACTGGTGGCATCGATGATTTTTTCGTGTAGAGTGTTTTTTTTGCTAAGGGCGATAAGGTGAATAATTACTTCGGTATCCATGGTGGATTGAAAAATAGCACCCAGAGAAATTAATTTTTTTCTTAACAAATTGGCATTGGTGAGGTTGCCGTTGTGAGCTAGAGCTAAAAAACCGCAGTTTAAATCGGCAAAAAGTGGCTGATAGTTTCGGGCAGTTTTTTTGCCAGCGGTAGAATAACGAACATGGCCAATGGCACAATTGCCTTGTAGTTTTTTGATAACTTCGCCAGAGGTGAAATTGTCAGAAACCAAGCCGTCGGCAAAATGCACACAAACCTCGGTTTCATTTAAACTTACAATGCCAGCCGCCTCTTGCCCCCTGTGTTGTAGGGCATGCAAACCAAGGGCGGTGTTGATTGAGGCCTCTTTTGAGTTATAAATGGCAAAAACCCCGCATTCTTCTTGAAATTTATCAAACATAAAATAAAGTTAAATGATTATTCTAAAATTATAAATTATTTAAGATTAAATTGTCAAGTTGTAATGTTTTAACAATTTGCAAGAAACCGAAGTCTCTTTGATTGAAATATTTTGTTAAAATAAACTGATTAAAAGTAAGAAAAAGCCAAAAAATAGCCAAAAAATAGCCAAAAAATAGCTTGTAAAATCAAAATTAGTTATTTAAAATTTAGCCAATATTTATAATTATTTTTTTGCTAATGCCACAAAAAAAAAACACAAACATCAACTATAACGGTACTTTTTATTTGGTAAAAAGAATTTTGTTTGAATTCGTTTTGCCACATTATAAAAGTTTTTTATTGAGCATCTTGTTGATGCTCTTAATTGCCACCACCACTTCTTTGCATGCTTGGTTGGTTCAGCCTGCCTTAGATGAGGTTTTTGGCATTGGCGGTGGCAAAATTAATTTTTCTGAGTGGCTTCCTGAAAGTTTTTCTATAAAAAATAGCTTAGCTCATAAAAGCAACAAAGAAAAGGCTTTAATTATCATTCCTATTTTGGTGTTGTTGGTAACTTTTGTTAAGGGTTTTGCCACTTATTTTCAGCTTCTTATTACCAATGTTATTTCGCTTAAAATTACCTCCGAAGCCCGAATAAAACTATATCGCCACTTTATAACTTCTGATATTTCTAAATTACACAACAAATCTTCTGGTGATATGATTGCCAGCATTATCAACGAAATTAATGGCATTGTTGGCTTAATCAATTCTTGCATCAATGGCTTTGTCAAGCAATTTTTTACTTTGGCGGCCTTAGTTTTTATAATGTTTCAGCAAAGTGCTGAACTTTCGTTGGTAGCATTTATTGGTTTTCCGTTGGCAGCATATCCGATCTACAAAATTGGTCGAAAAATGCGAAATTTGTCTTTTAAAAATCAAGAAATGTCTGCAAAATTTACTTCACAAATGAGCGATACTTTGCAATATTCTAAACTAGTAAAAGCTTATCATTGCGAAGAGTTTGAAATCAACAGAATGTCAAAAATTATCGATGCAATTTTTAAAATGAGCAAAAAAATTACCAGACTGTCTCTGATCTCTTCTCCTTTTGTTGAAAGTTTGGCAGGTTTTGGGGTGGCGGCGGTTATTTGGTATGGTGGTATGCAAGTGGTAAATGGGCAAACAACTCCAGGAGCTTTCTTTTCTTTTTTTGCAGCAATGATGATGGCATATCGCCCTTTAAAATCTATTTCGGGCATGAATAGTGGCATTCAGCTTGGCTTGGCGGCTGCTACTAGATTTTATCAAACAATAGACGAAAAACCAACTATTGTCAATAAACCTAATGCTTTTCATCTAGAAAATACTATTGGCAACATCGAGTTTTGCGATGTTAATTTTTCTTATCAAAATAATCAAGAAACTATCAACAATTTAAATTTTAGCATCAAAGCTGGGCAATCTGTGGCTTTGGTTGGGCATTCTGGCGGTGGTAAATCAACCATTATGAATCTTTTGTTAAGGTTTTACGATCCGCAACTAGGCAAAATAACTCTCGATGGCCACAATATTGCCGATTTAACTCTTGCCTCGCTTCGCTCTTCTATGTCGGTGGTGAATCAAGAGGTAATGCTGTTTGACGATACCGTTCTTGAAAATATTCGTTATGGCAAAACCTCTGCCACAGAAGAGCAAATTATCGAAGCGGCCAAAATGGCAGAAGCCGAAGAATTTATTGCTAACTTGCCCGAAAAATATCAGACAAAAGTTGGGCAAAATGGCATTCGCTTGTCGGGCGGGCAAAGACAGCGAATCGCCATTGCTCGGGCAATTTTATATAATGCTCCTATTTTGTTGCTCGACGAAGCCACATCTTCGCTTGATCCGATTTCAGAAAAACTCATTAAAGATGCTTTAAAAACTCTTATGAAAGGCAAAACTTCTGTAATTATTGCTCATCGCTTGTCAACCATTATGCATTGCGATAAAATTATCGTTATTCAAAACGGCAGGGCTGTTGAAGAAGGTAATCACAGCGAATTATTGGCAAAAAATGGTTTTTATGCGAACTTATATTACAAACAATTTTCTGTAACCCATGAAGACTGATAAAAATCAAAAAACCAATCTTAACAACAGCATCAAAAATTCTAAACAACAACAGAAAAAACAACTAGCTTTGGCATTAAAAAAAAACCTCCTCAGAAGAAAGTCGGTAGATGAGCAAACCATAGAACAAAAATAGTCAATAAAATTCGGTAATTTTGTTGTGGTTTTTAACAAAATAAAATTTTAGTATAGTATTTTATAAAAACTTACTTGACTGAATAAATATGTTTATTTAAAATTTAGTTTTTTAATAGTTGTTTAAAATTTTACCAATCAAGAAAAAAATATGGTTGCCAACAACAAAATCGCAATTTTTGACACCACTCTAAGAGACGGCGAACAAGCCCCTGGGGCCACCATGAATATTGAAGAAAAAATTTTAGTTGCTAAGGCTCTTGAATCTTTGGGTGTTGATGTTATTGAGGCTGGCTTTCCAGCTTCTTCTGCTGGCGATTTTGCTTGTGTTAAACGAATTTCTCAAACCATCAAAAACTCAATTGTTTGTGGGTTGTGTCGAGCAAAAGAATCTGATATTTCCACCGCTAGTGAAGCAATTAAATTTGCTCCAATGCATCGAATTCACACTTTTATTGCTACCTCCCCAATTCATATGCAATATAAGCTCAAAATGCAACCGGCAGAGGTTTTGCAATTAATCGCTTCTTCAGTAAAATTTGCCAAAAACAATGCTAGCCAAGTAGAATGGTCGGCAGAAGATGCTACAAGATCTGAGCCTGATTTTTTATTTAAAGCCATAGAAATAGCAATTAACAACGGTGCCACTATCATCAATTTGCCCGACACAGTTGGTTATACTACTCCACAACAATATTTTCAGCTTATCAAGTCGGTTAAAAATAATGTAATAAATATTGATAAAGCCATTATTTCTGTGCATTGCCACGACGATTTGGGCTTGGCAACCGCTAATTCTTTGGCAGGTGTGTTGGCGGGTGCGGGGCAAATAGAATGCACTATCAATGGCATTGGTGAAAGGGCGGGCAACACAGCTCTTGAAGAAGTGGTTATGGCTTTAAAAACTCGAGTCGATATTTATCAAGCGAGCACCAACATTCAAACCACTCAAATTGCCAGAATTTCAAAATTAATTTCTAATATTACTGGTTTTGCTGTGCCACCCAATAAAGCTATTGTTGGCTCCAATGCTTTTGCTCACGAAAGTGGTATACATCAAGATGGTATGCTAAAAAACAGACAAACCTATGAAATTATTAGCCCAGAAAGTGTTGGGGTTGAAAAAACTTTATTAAAATTAGGTAAACTATCGGGCAGGGCTGCTTTTAAAGATCGATTAAAATTTTTAGGTTACGATATTTCCGAAGATCTCTTAAATCAAGCTTTTGTGCAGTTTAAAGAGCTGGCCGACAAAAAAAAAGAAATATCTGATGCCGATTTAATTTCTTTGGTCGATACTTCGATAACTCACAAAAATTCTTCTTATCAACTACTTGATTTGTTGGTAAATTGTGGCAACAATAAAAATGCTGATATTTTTTTAAAAATAAAGGTTGACACTAAAATAAAAGAAGTTAATTTTATATCAAAAGATGGTCCTGTTGATGCTATTTTTTCTGCCATAAATCAGTTAATTTCGCATCAAGCAACTCTTGAGCTATACCAAGTTCAGGCCGTTACTGCTGGTACCGATGCCCAAGCTAGTGTTTTGGTGCGTCTTTGTCAAAATGGTAGAATTTTTTCGGCCAATGGAGCAAGCACCGATGTTTTGGTTGCTTCTGCTTTGGCCTATCTCAATTGTCTTGAAAAACTCAAAAATTTCTAGGAGAAAATTTAATGTCTATAATTTCTAGTTTGTTGCCAAAAATATCTTTTGTTTCAAAAGATATGGCTATTGATCTTGGCACAGCAAATACTTTGGTTTATGTTTTAGGTCAGGGTGTTGTTTTAAACGAACCTTCTGTGGTTGCTATTTTAACAGGAGCAGGCGGAGTGAATGTTCCTTGTGCTTTTGGCGAAACTGCTAAGATGATGCTGGGTAGAACTCCTGCAAAAATTGAGGCAATTCGCCCCTTAAAAGATGGTGTTATTGCCGATTTTAAAATTGCTGCCGAAATGATCAAGCATTTTATTAGAGAGGTTAATCAAACTAAAAGCTGGTTAGGTCCAAGAATAATTATTTGTGTTCCTTCTGGCTCAACACCTGTTGAAAGAAGAGCCATACAAGAAGCTGCCGAAGGTGCAGGTGCTAACGAAGTTTATCTTATCGAAGAACCAATGGCAGCAGCTATTGGTGCTAATCTTCCTGTAACCGAACCAACTGGTTCAATGATTGTTGATATTGGTGGTGGCACCACCGAAGTTGGCATTTTATCTTTGGGTGGCATTGTTTATTCTCGATCTGTGCGAGTTGGTGGCGATAAAATGGACGAAGCAATCATTTCTTACATTCGTCGATATCAAAATTTATTGATTGGCGAATCTACTGCTGAAAGAATTAAAAAAACCATAGGGGCTGCATGTAGGCCAGAAAATGGCGATGGCGCAACTATTGAGGTAAAAGGAAGAGATCTTTCTAACGGCATTCCGCGCGAAATGATTCTCACCGAAAGGCAAATTGCCGAAAGCTTAATGGAAACAGTTGAGCAGATTGTTGATGCCATCAAGGTTGCTTTGGAATGCACTCCTCCTGAGCTTTCTTCTGATATTGTTGAAAGAGGCATTGTGCTTTCTGGTGGTGGTGCTTTATTAAAAAATCTTGATTATGTAGTAAGACAAGCAACTGGTTTGCCGGTTTTTGTTGCTGAAAATCCTTTGCTTTGTGTGGTTAATGGTTGTGGTAAGGTTTTAGAAAATATGAAAATGTTTAGAGCAACATTGTTTCGTCAAGATTCTTAAATAAATGAATAATTACATAAATTATAATGTCAAAAAATCTAATTTGGCATTGAAACATAGTTTTGGTTTGATTTTTCAAAAAATCGAAACTATGTTTTTTATAATTTTATCGTTGATATTGGTGATTACTAGCAAAATTCAGCCAAATTTTAATGCTAAAATTTCTAACATTGTAGTTAATGTTTCTACTCCAATTTCTTCTTTTGTTGTTTGGCCTTTTAATACTGGAATTTATCTTGTTACTAGTTTTAACGAATTAGTAAAAGCAAAAGAAGAAAATCAAGTATTAAAAAAACAGATAAACGAATTAAACCAATATTATCTTAATTCGTTGTCGATATACGAAGAAAACAAAGAATTAAGAAATGCTCTAAATTTTGTTAAGCCACGATTGCAAAATTATCAAATGGCAGAGGTTATTGGTTTTTCGCAATCGGTTTTCAATAATAGTTTAATCATCAACACTGCCAAAGATAGTCAAATTAAACTAGGTCAAATTGTGCTTGGTAAAAGAGGGGTGGTTGGTAGAATAGAAAGTTTTGATGCCGATACTAAAAAATCAAGAGTTTTGTTAGCAACTGATTCACGATCTAAAATTCCGATCATTACCGCCCATTCTAGAAACAGAGGTATTTTAGCGGGCATCAACAATGATATGATGGAAATTTTATATTTATCTAAAAATCATCGAGTTGAGGTAAAAGATAAAGTCTATACTTCTGGTGATGGCGACACTCTTCCCTCGGGCTTATTGATTGGTGTAGTAGAAAAAGTTGATAAAAACTCAGTTTTTGTGGCTCCGGTTGAAAGAATTAGCGATTTAAATACGGTTACTATAGTCAATTATTAAATATATGAAGCAATTTTCTTATCTAGTTGACACCCACTGCCATCTCGATTTGCTTGCAGAAAAACAACTTGATATTCTTGATATTTTACATAACTGCAAACAAAATAAAGTTGACATCCTGCAAACTATCTGCACAAGAGTTAGTTTGTTTGAAAGTAAAATTCTGCCCTATACTGCTTATGACAATATTTTTTGCTCGGTTGGCATACATCCTTGTTATGTGCAAGAAGAGCCAGAAATTTCTTCGCAACAAATTGTTGCCCTTGTCGACAAACATCATAAAATTATCGGTATTGGCGAAACAGGTTTAGATTATTATCACAACACCAATTTTGTTGCTTTACAGCAAAAATCTTTTATTGAGCACATTATTGCTTCGCAAAGAACTCAATTGCCATTAATTGTGCATAGCAGATCGGCAGATGAAGACACTATCAACATTTTGCAAAAACATTTATTAATAAAAAATTTTCCAGTGGTTTTGCATTGTTTTTCTGGTTCGCCTAAACTTGCAGAATTTGCTTTAAAATATGGCATCTATATGTCAATTGCTGGTGTCGTCACCTTTAAAAATGCTCTTGAATTGCAAGAAGTAAGCAAAAAAATACCTCTCGATTTATTGTTGCTTGAAACCGACTCTCCCTACTTAGCCCCCACTCCTTATCGTGGCAAAATCAACCAGCCCGCCCACACCTTGGAGGTAGCAAAATTTGTCGCAACACTTAAGAATATAGATTTAGAATACATTATTAATGCCACCACTAATAATTTTTATCAAATATTTACTCGTTGCCATTCTGCATTAAAGATAAATTAATGTTTTCAATTCTAGTTCTTATACCATTTCCATAAATAAAAACCACCTTTTTATAGTATTTCTTTGAACCGCAAACACTTGCGAAACCCTAAGAATACTGTTGTTGTTTTCTAAAGCCGGATATAGCCTTTAATTTTACTGTTATTTTGCTAAAAGGTATTTCCTTTAGTTTTTGTTTAGATTTATTGATGAGTGATTTATTTAACTCTGGAATTGTTGCCATATTTATGAATAGTTGATTAATCATAAATCAACTATTCATAAGATATTTAAATGGTCAATTAGGAAGTTAAAATGGTATAATACCAATTTTTCATATTGTGGTGCGGAAGTGGCAAGCAGTGTAAGAATTCCCTGCACTAACGAAGGGGTGGATTTTTTTTGCCTTGGCAAAAAAAAGACCAAGGTAGTGTTGGGAGGCAGAACTGGGATTCGCTCGAAATGGCATCGGCGGATCGGCTACCGACACTACCCCGCCCGCTGTCGCGGGCACCCCTTCATTTAGTGTGGGTAATTTGGATCGAAGTGTGGTTTTAATTTGTGTAAATGGTATTAGACTGATTTTTCCGGGACTCAACAGTGCCATCAGGAATTTGATTACTTTGTTGGAAGTTTTGAATCAAGAGAAAAAAACCTAAAAATTTTTGCAAAAATTCTTAAGAAAAATTGTTAAATTTAATAATAAAAGTACAAAAGACACAAAGAGATAATTCCAGCTATTAATGGTATTAAAATTTCTATCAGAATCCATCTCAATAATTCTATCGCTCTGTAACATTTCAAAGATTTATCAAATTTTTTAATAGAAGTAATAAATCTTGGAGCTACTAGATTTTTAAGAGTGCTATCAATACTACTTAAATGTGTCAAATATTTACCAACATCATCTGTTGAAGCTTGTTGCTTGATTTTTTCTTTTTCAAAGATTTGCAGAAGTTCCTCAATTTTTTGATGAGATTTTTTAAACTCGGCATTGAGTCGTGGTAATTTTTCTGCATACCATGCATATAAACTAGAATCTTTTGGATTTGAAGGATGATCCTCGTCTTCAGCAGAAAATATTACACCAGTTAGAAATTTAACATCTGACTTGGTAACTCTAATTCTAAGGTATTGCCAATATAAGAAAAAAATGATAAAAAACAACCCAATAAATCCCAATTGAAATAAAATTTTCATCAATATGTTGAAAATTGATCCCGTAAAAACTTACTCCATTTTCGCTGATCGAAGCACCGCTTAATTTGTAAAAAATCGCTACACAAGAAAAAATTAACAAATTTCTTCTAACTCGGTGAGCATTATCGCTTAAGTCATCTATAATCAATTTTCCTTCGATTTCTTTTTTATCTGTTTTTTCATCTTTTAAATTTCTAATTCTCTGCCTAAAAACAGAGTAAAATTTTTCTAAAGTATTTTTTATCATTTTAAATTATACCATTTCCACTCATTAAAACCACACTTCGATCTAAACTCTCCGCACTCAAAGAAGGGAAATTTAGATAGAAGTGTGGTTTTAATGAGTGGAAATGGTATTACTCTTCTCTAAAAGCTTATTTTAATATTTCAAGCATTGTTTGACCAAGAATTGCAGGACTATCAGAAACTACCATACCAGCAGATTTCATTGCTTCTATTTTATTTTCTGCTCCACCTTTGCCGCCAGAAATAATAGCGCCAGCATGGCCCATTCTTCTGCCTGGAGGTGCGGTTCTGCCAGCAATAAAGCCAACTGTTGGTTTTTTTCTGCCTTTTTTAGCTTCTAGTTTTAAAAATTCTGCCGCATCTTCTTCGTCGGTGCCGCCAATTTCGCCAATCATAATGATGCCAGCGGTTTCTGGATCGGATAAAAACATATCTAAACAATCGATAAAATTGGTGCCATTAACAGGATCGCCACCAATGCCAATGCAAGTTGTTTGACCTAGGCCAGCTTTGGTTGTTTGATGAACTGCTTCATATGTTAAGGTGCCAGAACGAGAAACTATGCCAATTTTACCTCTTTTGTGAATATGACCTGGCATAATGCCTATTTTGCATTCACCTGGTGTGATAATGCCGGGGCAGTTTGGGCCAATTAAACGAGATTTTGAACCGCTTAAAGCCTTTTTTACTCGGACCATATCAAGCACAGGTATGCCTTCGGTGATGCAAATAATTAGTTCTATTTCAGAATCAATGGCTTCAATAATGGCATCGGCAGCAAAAGCTGGTGGAACATAAATTACGGAAGCATTGCAATTTGTTTTATTTTTAGCATCTTGCACAGTGTTAAAAACTGGTAAATTAAGGTGAGTTGTGCCACCTTTACCAGGAGTTACTCCGCCAACCATTTTGGTGCCATAAGCAATTGCTTGCTCAGAATGAAAAGTGCCTTGAGAACCTGTGAAGCCTTGGCAAATTACTTTAGTATTTTTGTTAACAAGAACTGACATTTTTTATAGAATTTAAATTAATATTTATTGTTGAAATTAAGAATTTTTACCTCTCAATAACGGAAAAACTGATAAAAGTATTAATGATTTACTCTTTAATTGAAAGCAAATATTTTTTAGAAATGTATTCTTTCATTGATTTGTCGATTTCTTTTTGAGTAAAGCTGTCGTTAAAAAGAGCGATTTCTGCAATATTGCCAGAAAAATTTACTAATAAATTGCTAAATATTTTAAATAACACTTTCTATTAATCAAGTGTTTTTATTGTTATTTTGATTGAGGAAAAGTTTATTTATTTCTTCTTGCACAATTTTTTCAACCAAAGAACTTAAATTAGTGTTTAGCCATTCTGTAAGTTTCGGCTCTAATATTGATTTGATGAGTTGAGATAAATTCTCATCTGAAGTTATATTATTTGCTTTTCGGACGGCTTGTTGTGTTTGATTTAATTTTTCTAAAGTTTGATTTACTTCGTTTATGGTTTGCTCGCTTATCATAGATTGACTGTTGTTCATAGTTTCTGTGGTAATAGTTGAGATGAGATTAGAAGAATAAAAAGGATTATCGTTGTTTGAAAGTGAGTTTTGAGAATCGTTGAAAGAATTTTGATTGATTTCTTCTGTCTGATGAGTGTTTTGCAGTGATTCTTCTGTTTCTGTGTCGGGATTGCTTTGCAAATTCTCTTGCTTTATTGAATCAAAAATAATATTTTCTGGTTTATTTTGTGTTGTTGAAAAATCTTCTTCTTGCAATGCTAGCGATTCTTGTGTTTGTATATCTTGCTCAATATTTTGTTTGCTATTTTTTGCTGAAAAATCGATATCTTCTTGATGTTCTTGTTCTATTAAAGTGTTGTTTTCGTTGTTAGTAATAATGTTGGGGTTTGAATTTTCTTCTTGTTCATCGATGTTGATGTCGCCTGTGTCAATAAAGTCGCCTTTGTTAATAAAATTTTCATCAAAATCTTCGTTAAAGTTTTTTGTTAAATTTGTGGTAGAATCGATAGTGACATTGTTTGCATTGTCATTATAAGTGAAGTTTATGTCACTTTGTTTTGTTGGTGAAAAATCATCAATATCGCTTGATAAATCTTGCAACTTCTCTTGAGTTGGCTCAATATTTTTTGGTTTTTCAACATATTGAAATATTAAATCTTCGTCATCATCGTTGTGATTGTTTGTTGGCAAAGTATTTGTGTGATTAATGGTTAAATTATCAAAAATATCGTTGATTTTTTGCGATTTTTCTTGTGGATTATCGTTTGAATCTTCTTGATAAGTATCGTTATTATCTAGTTCATTTTTATGTTGATTATTGTTTTCTTCCTCTGTTTCTGTTGCTTCTTCTTCTGCCAAAATATTGATATCTGGCTCTTCTTCTGTTTCTTCTTCTGGCAAAATATTGATATCTGGTTCTGCTTCTGTTTCTTCTGCTAGATTTTCTGTGGGCTCTTCTATTTTTTCTGCAAGGTTTTCTGGCTCTTCTTCTGTTTCTTTGTTTTCGGATAAGTCGTTATTTTGTGTGGAGCTGTTTTCTAGCTCTTTTTCTTGTGCTATAATATTTTTAATTTCGTCAAGATAGTTTTGTGAATTTTCGCTGTCCGAAGCGATGTGAGATGAAGAATTTGTTGGGGTGATATTTTCTTGTTTAGCTATTGCAGATGCAGATTTTTCAACCTCTTTTGTTTCGTTGTCTTTACCTTCGATTTTTAGAATTTTTTGTTTAATTCTTTCTAGTAAATTGCGGAGTTTTGGATTATCAGAAGACATATGGATAAAGAGGTTGATTAATATTTTATAGACCGTAATCTGCAACTAAAATTTCGGCAATTTGCACAGCATTAAGTGCTGCACCTTTTTTGAGATTGTCGCCCACAACCCACATTGATAAACCGTGCTTTAAAGAATTATCTTGACGAATTCTTGAAACATAAACCGGATCTTGGCTTGAAACCTCAATAGGAGTAATAAACTGCATTTGCTCTGGTTTATCAACCACTAAAATTCCTTCGCAACTATCGAGTAATTCTCTTGCTTGATGGGCGGTTATGGGCTTTTTAAACTCAATATTGATGGCTTCGGAGTGGCAGTTAAATACAGGAACTCGCACACAAGTTGCTTCAACCAAAATGTTTTTATCGAGTATTTTTTGGGTTTCAACCTTCATTTTCCACTCTTCTTTGGTGACTCCGTCTTCCATAAAAACATCGATTTGCGGAATAACATTAAAAGCAATTCTTTTGCTAAATTTTTGCGGTGTTAAATGTTGATTTTCATAGATTTTTTTTGTTCCTTGATATAGCTCATTCATAGCTTCTTTACCAGCTCCCGAAACCGCTTGATAGGTTGAAACAACCACTCTTTTGATTGTGGCAAAATCATGCAAAGGCTTTAAAACTACCACCATTTGAATGGTAGAGCAATTTGGATTGGCGATGATGTTTCTTTTTTTATAAAGACCGATATCTTGCGGGTTTACTTCGGGAACAATTAAAGGAATTTCTGGATCCATACGAAAATGCGAAGTGTTGTCAATCACAACGCAACCAGCTTTGGCGGCTTTTGGAGCATATTCGGCCGAAACTTCACCACCCGGAGAAAACAAAGCGATAGATGTGCCAGAAAAATCGTAATCTGCCAAAGATTGCACGATAAGATTTTGTGTGCCATAAGAAACTTTTTTGCCAACCGAATTATGAGAGGCAAGAGCAACAACTTGAGTTGCAGGAAATTTTCTTTCTGCTAATAAATTTAAAATTTCTCGACCAACATTGCCAGTAGCACCTGCTACAGCTATTTTTCTTGACATAATTTATTAATAAAATTGTTTATATAAAATACCAAACAAAAAAATTCTAATTACAGAAATTGCAAATATCAATGTTTTTTTATAATTTTAGTGGTAAAATTTTTTATTTTAGCACTTTTAATAATCAAAAAACAAGTTATGACAAAATTTTTTATTATTGCTGGCGAATCTTCTGGTGATTTGCTGGGCGGTGAATTGATAAAAGAATTAAAAAAACAATATCCTTCTGCTAGTTTTCTTGGAGTTGGGGGCGAATTGATGCAAGAGCAAGGCTTGTTAAGTATTTTTCCAATTACCGATTTAATGATTATGGGTTTTGCCGAGGTCTTGCCACATCTGTTAAAAATATTGGCAAGAATCAAGCAAACCGTTTTGGCAATTGAAAATAACCGCCCCGATTATTTGATTACCATAGATTCTCCTGATTTTTGTTTTCGAGTGGTAAAAAAAATTGCTAACAACAAAAATTTGGCAACAATCAAAAAAGTGCACCTGGTCGCCCCTTCTGTTTGGGCTTATAGACCAAAACGGGCAAAAAAAATCGCCAAAATTTATGATTTGTTGCTCGCTCTTTTGCCATTTGAACCGCCTTATTTTACAAAATATAATTTAAAAACAGTGTTTATTGGTCATCCACTACTAGAAAAAATGCCAAGCCAAGAGCAAATTAAGCAAAATAATTTGCAATTTAGACAAGAAAATAATATTTCTCAACAGCAAACTGTTTTGCTTGTAACTCCCGGAAGCAGAATGGCGGAAGTGCATTATTTATTGCCGATTTTTATTGAGGTAATTAATTTAATTCAGCAACAAATAACTGATTTGGTGGTAATTTTGCCTGTAACTACAAAAACTCAAAAAATTGTTGTAGAAATGTCTGGTAAAATCAAGTCAAAATGTATTTTTATCAATCATCAACAAAAAGATTTAGCATTTTCGGCCAGCAATTATGCCTTGGCAAAATCTGGCACCAACACTCTAGAAATTGCTATACACCAAATTCCGATGGTTGTTGCTTATAAAACCAATATTATTTCTTATTTAATTATTAAAAGTTTGGTAAAAATAAAGTTTGCTAATTTGTTAAATTTATTGCAAAATAAAGAAATTATTCCAGAATTATTGCAAAATAATTGCCAAGCAGATAAAATATTTTTTGCTTTAAATAATTTGATAAGCAATAATTTTCTTGCCAAACAGCAAATAAGCGATTGCTTAATTTCTTTGCAAATGCTAAAAAATCAACACAGCCCCATGCAAATAGCGGTAGAAAACATTAAAAGTTTGTAAAATATGTTAAAAAAACTAGGTTTAATTTTGTGCATATTGCTAATGACTAGGCAAAATATTCTGTCTTCTGCTCTTGCTTATGATGTTGATTCGAAAAATAACTGCTCTGCCAATAATGCTTATTTGGTTTTCGATGCCAAATCACAGCAAGTTTTGTTGCAAAAAAATGCTAACAACATTATTTATCCAGCTTCTCTTACCAAAGTGATGACTGCCTATTTGGTTTTTGATGCCATAAAGCACAAAAAATTAAAATGGAACCAAAAAATCACCATTTCTCAAAAAGCTCATCAAATATCTTTGGTCAACAAAGTTAACACTCTCAATTTGCAAACCAAACAAACAATATCGGTGCGAGAAGCAACTCAAGCAATGTTGGTTCGTTCTTACAACGAAACCGCGGTTGCTTTGGCAGAAGCGGTTGCTAAAAACGAAGAGCAATTTGCCGAAAAAATGAATGCAAAAGCTCAAGAATTGGGCATGAGCAACACTTTTTTTGTTAATGCCTCTGGTTTGCACAGTGAAAAACAACAAACCACCGCACACGATTTGGCAAAACTTGCTTTTGCTGTCAAAAGAGATTTTCCAGAATTTTACCATTTTTTTAAGCTAAAAGAATTTAAAATTAGCAAAACTAAAACGATTGTCAAAACTCTTGGTAAAAATAAGAAAAAGAAAAAAACAATTGTCGAAAGCCAAAAATATTATTCTCACAACGAATTTTTGCTAAACTACGATGGGGCGGAAGGTATGAAAACTGGCTATACCAAGGCATCTGGTTTTAATTTAATTGGTGTTGCTACCAAAAATAATCAACAATTATTTGGCATTCTCATTGGTTGCGAAAGTAGTAAAAAACGAACAAAATTAATGGGAATGCTCTTTGATATTGGTTTTTATATCGCCTCAAATGATTAATATATGCTACTAGACTCTATTCAAAACAAACAAAAAATTTTAGCAGAAGCTTTGAAAATAGCTCATCAAAGTGGTTTTAGTCAAGAAAATTTAGCCTTGGCTTGTGTGAATAGTCAAATTGATGCCAAATATTTAAGCATTATTTTTTCTGGCGGAGTTGATGATTTATTGCAATTTATGCAAGAACAACAAATGTTGGAAATACAAACAATAGCAAGTGCTAACGAGCTTTTTGATGGTTTAAAAATTAGTGAAAAAATTAGTTTTTTATTAGAACAATATTTTTCTTATCAACTTAATCAACCAATAATTGTTAAGCATATTTTGCAATATTTTAGCAAAAATTGCAATTTTGGTCAACAAGAAGTCAATAAAAAAATAACATCACTAAAAATATTGGCAAATATTTCTGATAGTTTTTGGAAAATTGCCAAAGATCAATCTACCGATTTTAGTTATTATACCAAAAGAACAACTTTGGCTTTGGTTATTGCCAAGGTTGCGATGGTTTTTGCCAATGAAGTTTCCGATTTAAATTGCACTCAAACAGAAATTGCCAAGCAAATCAACAGAATTGTGCTGTTTGCCAAATATAAATATCAAACTAAGCAACAAACAAAACATATTTTGCAAAATTTGCAAGATTCTCTCAAAGAAGTTGTTTTTGATGATAAACAACAAATCAAAACACCCAAAGAAATATTAAAAAGTCTACCGTTTATTCGTCTATGGAATTTGTAAATTCTAATACCATTTACACAAATAAATACAGCACTTCGATCTAAATCACCCTCCCCTTGCGGAACATTCTGCAACAAGCCCTCGATCTAATCACCCTCCCCTTGAGGGAGGGTCGAAATTGCAAAGCAATTTCGGGGAGGGGTCAGAAAAGCACATCACAAACTCAAATTCTAGTTTTGTCGATAATATCATTTACCCCTCCCCGAAGGCTTCGCCTTCGACCCTCCCGTAAAGCGGGAGGGTGATTAGATCTCGCTGTTTTGTTGGCTTCGTTGCCCTCAAGGGGAGGGTGATTTAGATCGAAGTGCGGTTTTAGTTAGTGTAAATGGTACTATTTAGCTTGATAATAAGCGATGCCATCTTTGATGTTGCTTTCTGCAAAGCCTTTTTGGCGTAAAAAACAAGAATCACAAGCTCCGCAAGCATAAATTTTATTTTCAACAACCACAGGGTCGTAGCAAGAGTGAGTGAGGCTAAAATCTAAACCCAATTTATTGGCAAGCGAAACGATTTCTGCCTTGTTTAAATTTAATAAAGGGGCTTGGATTTGTAATTTTTTACCATACACCGCATTGTTGACTGTAGCCAAATTTGCCATATGTGAGAATGCCTCAATAAATTCTGGGCGACAATCGGGATAACCGCTATAATCAAGGGCATTTGCTCCAAAAAAAATATGTTGACAATCGATGCTTTCGGCATAGGCAAGGGCATAAGATAAAAAAATGGTATTGCGGGCGGGCACATAAGTTATGGGAACTTGTTTTGTGTTGTGGCTATTTTTTGGCACCTCAAGATCGCTGGTAAGGGCGGAGCCGCTAAAAATTCCGAGATCGGTTTGGGCGATTTTATGTTCAAAAACTTGATATTTTTGAGCGATTTTTTTTGCCGATTCTAACTCTTGAATATGTCTTTGCTGATAAGAAAAACTTAATGCATAAACAGTAAAATTTTGTTGCAATGCCAACAAACAAACCGTGGCAGAATCTAGACCGCCACTTAGCAAAACAACAGCACTTTTTTTTGTCATATATTGTTTATTAAAAATATCACGGTTTAATTACAAACTTTGCGGAGCATTTTGTTTTTGCTCTGTTACAAATTCGGTGCTGATGATTTGTGGTTGTAAATCTTCTTGCACTTGGCTTGCCAGCATATATTGATTATCTTGTAAAAATTTTTCGGTGAGTTGTCTTAATCTTTCTGGCCTGGTTAAATAAACCCATTCAACTTCTAATAATCTGATTTGATCTTGATATTCGACTATTTGATTTTTGCTCGATAAAATTTGTTCTTGTAAGAAGTCGAATTTAAATTGCATATAAAATGCCAAACAAACACTAAACAGCAAAGTAAAAACCAAGCCAAAATGAAATAAATGTAAGCGATATATTGGTTTGAGAGTGTTCATGTTTTGGCCCCCCAGCGCATTTTGGCAGATCTTGATTTTGGGTTGCTAAGAACTTCTGTTGTTGATGGAACAATCGGCATTTTTTTGGGCACCAAAAATTGACAAATATTAGTTTCTTTTTCTAGCGGTTGATATCGTGAGGTGGCGATTTTTTTGCCACTATGTTGATTAAAAAAATCTTTAATAATTTTGTCTTCTAGCGAATGAAACGAAACCACCACCAATTTAGCATTTTGCTTTAAAATGTGTAGTGCACTGTTTAATGCTAAACTTAGCTCTTCTAACTCTTTGTTAACTTCAATTCTGATGGCTTGAAAAGTTTTGGTAGCGGGATCGGTTTTGTAATTTTTAGCATAAAAAGATCGCACTAAATTTGCCAATTCAACACAGCTTTCAATTGGCTTGTTTATTCTGTGTGTGACAATTTTTTTGGCAATAGCATAGGCTTTTGGTTCGTCGCCAAAATTAGCAATTATTTCGGCTAGTTGTTTTTGAGAATAGCTATTAACAACATCGTAGGCAGAAAAAGATTGATTTTGATCCATTCTCATATCAAGTTTGGCAGAAGAATCAAACGAAAAACCCCTTTCATGACAACTAAGCTGCATAGAAGAAACACCAATATCTAAAACCATGCCATCGACTTGCGAAATATTTAATTGGGCTAAGGCATTTTTTGCTTGCGAAAAAGCACTATTGATAAAATGAAAATTGTTGCCAAATTGTTGTTTTAAATTATTAGCAAAAACATTTACCGAAGCATCGCGATCAAGGGCTATTACTTGACATTTTGCCGAATTTAATAGGGCAGAAGAGTAGCCACCGGCACCAAAAGTGCAATCGAGGTAAATTTTATGATCTTGGGGTTGTAAAACATCAAGCACTTCACAAAGCAAAACTGGCTGATGAAACTTGGTATTGTCAAGCATAATTTAGGTTAATTTTAATAAATTTCTTTTAATTTTTGCTTCGTTTTTAGCTTTTTCCATATGAAGAGCGAATTTTTCGGGTTGCCAAATTTCAAAAGTCGCCCCTTTGCCAACAAAAACTGCCGAATTGCCGAATTTAATTTCGGCTTTTTCTAGCAATTGTTCTGGCAAAATTATTCTGCCATCGCCGTCAATAGAAAGCTGTATTGAACCGCCTAAAATAGAGGTGGCAAAAACATCTCGTTCTTCACAAAAAGGATCTAATTTATCAATGGCTGTTGAAATTTGTTGTATTCTGGCTAAATCACAGCCCTCTATGCAGTTGTTAACAAAAGATTCATAAACTACTATTACCGAAACATTTTCGCTTAGGGCAGAGCGAAAATAGGCAGGCAGAGATATTCGGCCTTTGCTATCTATTTTATTGGTAAAGTTGGAAATGAATAAAGCCACAAAAAATAATAATTAAGAAAAATAATATTTTGGAAAAAAATGGAATTTATTAGTAAATTTATGGAATTTTTCTTTAACAGTCAAGATCTTTTTTAAAAAAAGAAAATTAAAAAAACACTTGCTTTATTTTTAAGCCTTATTTTTATTGCTAAGAACGATGATAAAAAAATACAACTCCTTAATAATACTGACTTGGTTATGGTTTTTTATCATACAAGCAATTGATTTTAACATTAAAAAAGTTGTCAAGATAAATATTTAACAAGGTGAAAAATTTTTCTCTTTACTAGCAAAGAAAAATTGATGAAAATTTATTGTTTGAATTTAAATGAACTTTGAAAATATGATTACCAATATCGAATCAAAACAAGCTTTTGATGTGCTTGTAAGCAATAAGAATGCCTTTTTAATAGATGTGCGAACCCAAGAAGAATTTGACTGGGTTGGCAATGTTTGCGATAATTCTTTTTGCAATAAACAAATTTTGCTTACCTGGAAAAATGTGGCAAATCTTACTCAATCTTCGCAATTTAGCAATATTTTAACAGAAATTATTGTGAAAAAATCTAGCTCTCTATTTGCCACTCAAGCAGAGACTATGCAACATTTGCAACTTTATTTTATTTGTCGCTCTGGTGGCAGATCTGGCTTGTCGGCAACTCATTTAGCAAATTTGGGCTGGCAACAATGCTTTAATATTGTCAATGGTTTTGAAGGTGATTTAAACAATCAACATCAAAGAGGCAAGCTTAATGGTTGGAAGGTAAATAATTTGCCATGGAGACAGTCATAGAAATGTTAACAGTCCAAGCAAAAGCACATTCTCATAACCAACAAGATCTCGATTTATTTTTACAACATTGTCAAAGTGTTATTTCTGTTGATTTATTTGAAAAATGGTTTTGCGATCTTGATTTGATTTCGCACAATCAGCACGAAATAATTGTTGAAGCAAAATCAAAATTTATCAGAGATTGGCTTAATCGAGAGTTTTTTGTTAAAAATAGTTTTACTAAATCTTTACAGCAATTTTATCCGCAACTAAAAAAAATTACCGCTGTTTATTTGGCAAAAGAAGAAAGTAAAAATATTATTTTTGAAACTAACAAGGTTATCAATCTTTCTGTTCATAACAATGTTTTTGCCTACGGCACCGAATTAAATAACAAATTTATTTTTAGCAATTTTGTTGCCACCAAATATAATAAAATAGCTCTTTCGATGGCAAGAATTGTCGCTAAAATACAAGATGCTCCTGATTTTTTAGAAGATAAAATACCTCTTTTTATTCATGGTGGTGTTGGTCTTGGCAAAACCCACCTAGCTCAGGCTATTGCTTGGCAACTAAAAAACAGCAATAATCAGCAAAAAGTGGTCTATCTTTCGGCAGAAAGGTTTATGTTTCACTTTGTGCAATCGGTAAGAAATAACGATACTATGGCTTTCAAAGAAAAAATGCGGTCAATTGATGTTTTGATAGTTGATGATGTGCAATTTATTTCTGGGAAAGACGGCACCCAACAAGAGTTTATGAACTGCTTTAACACTTTGGTTGCAGAAAACAAGCAGGTGATTTTAGTTTGCGATCGTTGCCCTACTAACCTTGATAATATTGATGAAAAATTAAAATCAAGAATTTCGGGAGGTATGATTGTGCAATTGCAACAGCCCGATTTTTCTGATCGTCTTGAAATTATTAAACACAAACTACAACAATTCAGTTTAGAATTAAGTGCAGAAGTTGTTAATTTTATCGCTCATAATATTAAACAATCGGTGCGAGATTTAGAAGGGGCTTTAAAAAAAATTGTCAGCGAAAAGCTTTTTGGCAACAACGATTTATCGATGCTTAACATACAAAATTTGCTTGCCAGCTATATTGTTTGCAACACTACAACAGAGATATCTTGTCAAAAAATACAACAATTAGTTGCTGATTATTATCAAATTAAACAACAAGATTTAGTTTCAACCAGCAAATTAAAGCAGTTTGCCAAGCCTAGGCAAATTGCCATGTATCTTTGCAAACAATACACTAATTTAAGTTTGCAAAAAATTAGCCACGATTTTGCTAAAAAAAATCATGCCACGGTTTTGCATGCGGTAAAAACCATTGAACTATTGCAAAACTCTTGCTTAAAAACCAAAAACGAAATAATGTTTTTGCAAAGTAAAGTGCTATAATAGCAATTCGATCTAAATTCCCCTTCTGCAAGAAGTGGAATATCCGAATGCTGGTTGCCGACACTGCCACGGCACTCGATCTTATACCACTAGCGATTTACAGAAATAACTTTGCTTGACATTTTTAGGGCAGAAATTATTTCGTGTAGTTGTTGCAAGCTAATTACTGCGATGTTTAATAGAATTTCTAGGGTTTCATGCTGGCGGTTGAGGGTTTTTAGGCTGATGATGTTGATTTTCTTTTTGGCAACGATGCTTGTAATTTCGGCAAGCCCGCCATTTTTGGCATCGATCACTAAAAAAATTTGGGCGGTGTAAGATTGCTGTTGATTTTGTTGATTTTTCCAGTGAATATCTAAAACTCTTTGTTGAGTAAGCACTAAATTTTTTAAATGCAGGCAAGATTGTCGATGTATTGTAACTCCAACTCCGGTGTTGATGATGCCGATAATGGGGTCGCCAAAAATTGGGTTGCAACAGCCGGCATATTTAATCGACATGCCGTCAACTAGCCCTTCAATTGGCAACTGGTATTGTGGGGTTTTTTTGGTGATTTTTTCGGGTTTTTTAATGATTTCTTGATGGTGAGGATGCAATACTTTAAAAACTTCTTGTCGAGTGATGACACCTTCGGCAACCTTAAAATAAAGATCGGCAATGGTTTTTTTGCTAAAATAATGCAAAGCTTTTTCTAGATCTTTTTCTTGTAATTCTTGCTCTTTGCTAAGAAAAAATTTATGCAAAATTGCCTTGCCTAAAGTTACATATTCGCTAAATTTTTCGTTTTTAATAAAGTGCCTAATGGCCGATCTGGCTTTCGAGGTGAAGGCGAATTGTAGCCAATTTGACGATGGCTTGGCATTTTTAGAAGTGATGATTTCAACCTGATCGCCGTTTTCTAGCTTTTGTCTAAGTGGGGCGATGTTGCCATTTATTTTGCCAGAAATGCAAGCATTACCAACTTCTGAATGCACTGCATAGGCAAAATCAATAATGGTTGAGCCAAAAGGTAAGTTAAAAATATCGCCATTGGGAGTGAAGCAAAAAACTTCGTCTTTGTGCATGGCTAATTTGTTGTGTTTTAGCACTTCGCTGGCGGTTTCAGAAGTTTCAAATAGGTGTATTAATTCACGAATCCAGCGATATTGATTGCTTTCTTGTTGTAAATTGGTGGCCGAAAATTTGCTTTTACCGTGCTGTTTGTAGTGCCAATGAGTCGCCAAGCCAATTTCGGCTATTTCGTGCATTTTTTGGCTACGAATTTGTATTTCAATTTTTTTATTAAAGGGTCCTAAAATAACCAAATGTAGCGATTGATAGCCATTTTCTTTGGGTGTGCTGATGTAATCTTTAAAAGTGCCCGGAATCATATTAAAATTTGAATTCACAATTCCTAAAGTTTGGTAGCAGTCGGCGACATTTTCTACTAAAATGCGAAAAGCCATAATATCGTGCAAACTATAAAAACCAATGTTTTTTTGTTGCATTTTTTGCCAAATAGAGTAGGGTTTTTTTTCTCGACCAGAAATATGACAAACAAAGTTTTCGTCAACAAAAAGATGTTGTAATTCAGAGAGTATTTTGTCGATTAAATCTTGATTTTTTTGCCTAATATCTTGTAATTTTTCGACAATTTGTTGATATTCTTGAGTGTGAATAATAGAAAAAGCCAACTCTTGCAATTCTTCTTTGATGTTGTTAAGCCCGATTCGGCCAGCAAGTGGAGCATATATTTCGAGGCTTTCTTTGGCTTTTTTGATTCTTTTTTCGGTAGAAGGCACAAAATGCAAGGTTCGCATATTGTGCAGGCGATCGGCAAGTTTGATAAGCAAAACACGAATGTCTTGCGACATTGCCATGGTGAGTTTGCGAAAGTTTTCTGCCAATCGTTCGTTGGCAGGTAGAATTTCGATTTTACCTAATTTGGTGATGCCATCTACTAAACTGGCGATTTCGTCGTCGAAACTTTCTTTGATTTCAGCTAAACTAACTTCGGTATCTTCTACCACATCGTGCAAAAGAGCGGCAGCAATTGATTGATCGTCGAGTTTTAAAGAGATAATAATTTCGGCAACGGCAACAGGATGAGCAAAATATGGGTCGCCAGAGTGTCTTTTTTGATTGCCGTGAGAATCTTTGGCTAAAATGTAGGCTTTTTGAATGATGTTGCGATCGCTATTTGGGTTGTAAGCCTTGATTTTATTAAATAATTCTACAAAAGAAAGCATAATTTTTATTCGAAAATTCCTTTAAAGTTTGGTCTTTTATAGTGTGGCGGTGGCTCGAGTGGCGATTTTCTGCCACAACTTACCAACAACAATAAAATGAGAAAAATTTTTGCTAACATTTGAGATTTTGTAAATATTGTTCTGCTAATTGTATTTGCTGTTGCACACTGGTGGTGGCTGTTCCGCCGTAGCTGTTTTTAGAATTTACCGAATGATGCACTTCCAAGCAAGTAAAAATATTTTCGTTGATTTGCGGGCAAATTGTTTGCATTTGTTGCAGACTCAATAAATGTAGGGGCAAATTTTGTTGTTCTGCCATTTTCACTATGGCACCTGTAATATGATGACTTTTGCGAAAAGGAAGTTGCAGATTTTTGACTAACCAATCGGCCAAATCGGTGGCACAAGAATAGTCTGCCGAGGCCATATTTAGCATATTTTGTGCATGAACCGACATATCAACAAGCATTGCCGACATTGTTTTGATGATGAGTTTGGTTTGATAGCAAGCATCAAAAACTGGCTCTTTATCTTCTTGCATATCTTTAGAATAGGTGAGGGGCAGTGCTTTTAGAGTGGTAAGCAAAGAAAATAAAGCAGAAGTGACTCGCCCATTTTTGCCTCGAATTAGCTCGGCTGAGTCGGGGTTTTTCTTTTGAGGCATAATCGAGCTACCAGAAGTGAATTTATCGGATAAGCTAATAAATTTAAAACCTTTACTCATCCAAATAACAATTTCTTCGGCAAATCGAGAAAGATGGTTGGCGATTAGGCTTAAACAAAATAAAAATTCACAAGCAAAATCGCGATCAGAAACACTATCCATTGAGTTGTTGGTTGGCGAATCAAAGCCAAGTTGGCTTGCCACGAAATGACGATCGATAGGAAAAGAGGTGCCCGCCAAAGCGCAAGAGCCAAGAGGGCATTGATTTAGCCTGTTTTTAAGATCGCTAAGCCTAGAAATGTCGCGTTTAAACATTTCAAAATAAGCCAAAAGATGATGCGAAAAAAGCACAGGCTGGGCGAGTTGCAAGTGGGTAAAGCCGGGCATGATTACTGCGAGGTTTTTGTTGGCTTGATTGAGTAGATTTTCTTGTAAAATTATTAACAGTTGATTGATTTCGTCAAGATTATCGCGAACAAATAGCCGCAAATCAAGGGCGACCTGATCGTTGCGAGATCGTGCGGTATGAAGTTTGCCTGCCACATCGCCAATAATTTCGATTAATCTACTTTCGATGTTCATGTGAATATCTTCGAGGGCGATTTTAAATTCGAATTTATTTTCTGTTATTTCTTGCTTGATTTGCAAAAGCCCGGCAATAATTTTTTCGGCTTCTTCTTGGCTTATGATGTTGGTTTTTGCCAGCATTTGGCAATGAGCGATGGAGCCAGCAATATCTTGATTATAGAGTAGTTTATCAAAGCTAATTGATTGATTGATTTCTTGCATTAAACTGTCGGGAGCTTGGCTGAATCTGCCCCCCCACATTTGATTGGTGGTCATATTTATATTTTAAGATTTTTTGCAATTTCTTCGGCAATTTTTTTGGCATCGCCTAAAACCATAAAAGTATTTGCTTGAAAAAATAATTCGTTATCAACCCCAGCATAGCCAGAAGATAGCGATCTTTTTATAAAAAACACCGTTTTTGCTTGGCTTACTTCTAAAATTGGCATACCGTAAATTGGGCTTTGTTTATCATATTTGGCTGCAGGGTTGGTGACATCGTTGGCACCAATTACCAAAGCAACATCGGTAGTTTTAAATTCGGAATTAATTTCTTCGAGCTCAAAAACTTTTTCGTAATCAATGTTGGCTTCTGCTAACAAAACATTCATATGCCCAGGCATTCTTCCTGCAACAGGATGGATGGCAAATTTCACACTCACACCTGCTTCGATAAGCAAATGAGTGATTTCGGCAACTGCATGTTGGGCGGTGGCAACTGCCATGCCATAGCCAGGAACAATAATAAGAGAAGAGCTGTTTTTCATAATGAAGGCAACATCTTCTGGGCTGGCATAATTGATGAGTTTATTTTCTTGATTTTGAGAGGTGCTACTAATATTTTGTGGCGAAAATCCTGCAAAAATCACATTAAAAATGGAGCGATTCATAGCCTTACACATAATGTAGCTTAAAATAGCACCGCTTGCCCCAACTAAAGCCCCAGTAATTACTAATACAGGGTTGTTAAGAGTAAAGCCAATGCCACTGGTGGCGAAACCAGAATAAGAGTTTAGCATTGAAACCACCACAGGCATATCGGCACCGCCAATTGGTGCGATTAGACCAATACCAATAAAAATAGAGGCAAAAGCAATAAAAAGAAAAGAGATTTTGGCATAACCAAACAGTAAAAAGGTGAAAACGGCTAAAATGCATAATAAATAAAAACAATAAAGAGCAGTTTTATGTTTTTTATTTTGAAAAATAACGATACTTTTAGTGAGATTGCCGTTGAGTTTTAAGAAAGCAACAATTGAGCCACTAAATGTTATGCCACCAATTATTACACCGAGCAACATTTCTATTTTACTGCCGATTTTTAGAGTGATGTTTTCTGTTCCTAAAAGATTAATGCCAAATTCAACAGGCAAATAGAGGGCAGAAATTGCGATTAAAACCGCCGCCAAACCAACTAACGAGTGAAAGCCCGCCACCAATTGAGGCATCGCGGTCATTTTAACTTTTTTTGTGATGATATAGCCAATACCACCGCCTATTGCTATTGCTATGAGAATTAATATTTTATTGTGCTGAATATTTGGTAAAAATAAACTATTTACAATGGCGATAATCATGGCGGAAATGCCAAAAATGTTGCCGATTCTTGCGGTTTTTTGCGAAGACAAGCCGTAGAGAGATAAAATAAACAAGCTAGAAGCAACAATATAGAAAAATATAGAGACAGAAGGCATAATTTTCGAAATACTTTGTTAAAAAATTGGCTATTATAACTAATTTTAAATTTTCTATTTCATAAAATCAATAACTAGTTGACTTTATTATTTTAACAAATTAAAATCTTGGCAATTGTTGTTTTTGTAGACGTGTTTTTGTGTTATAAGTTAATTTTTACATGTTTATGAAACTTTTGCTATATGTAATTTCTGTTTTGTTTGCCTTTAATTTTTCGATAGATGCAAATTTTGCAAATGCTAACGAAAATTTTGAGGCAAAAAACTATTTTAGCAATTCGATCGCAAGAGATCGTTTGCAAATCACCGGTTCTTCTACTGTTTATCCTTTTATCGCCACTGTGGCTGAAACTTTTGGCAGAGAAACTGGTTTTAAAACACCTGTGGTTGAAGCGGTTGGCACTGGCGGTGGTTTTAAAATTTTTTGCGAAGGAGTTGGTTATAACTTTCCTGATTTTACCAATTCTTCTAGAGTTATTTCTGCTAGCGAAATAGAAAGATGTCAAAAAAATCATATCAATTTTGCTGAAATTAAGCTTGGCTACGATGGCATTGTGGTTGCCAATACTGTAAAATCCCCTGTTTTTTCGTTGTCTAAGCAAGATATATTTTTGGCTCTAGCTAGCAAGGTGGCAAGTGCTGATGGCTTAAAAATTATTGCTAATCCCTATAAAAATTGGCAACAAATTAATAAAAATTTACCAAATTTGCCAATCGTTATTTATGGCCCGCCATCTACTTCGGGCACTCGTGATTCTTTTGTTGAATTGGTTTTAGAAGATGTTTGTTTAAATCATGAATTATTTATTCAAAACTATCCAGATCGCAAAATTCGTCAAAAAAAATGTAGCCAAATAAGAGCAGATGGTGTTTTTATTGAAGCAGGTGAAAACGATAATTTGATTGTGCAAAAATTATTAAACAATCAAAATGCTTTTGGTATTTTTGGTTTTAGTTTTTTAGAAGAAAACAAACATTTACTGCAATCTGTAAATATCAATCAAATAAAACCAACTTTTGAGAGCATTGCCAACAAGGCTTACGAAATTTCTAGACCTTTGTTTATTTATGCTAAAATCAATCAAATGCATTCTATGCCAAGTATTGTCGATTTTATCAAAGAAATTATTAGTCAACACACCATTGGTCAAGATGGTTATTTGTTGCAAAAAGGTCTTGTTCCCTTGTCTCACGATGAACTCGTTGAGGTGAGGGTCAAGATAGCAAAAATAATTAATACCATTTAAAATTTTAAAATTGAAATGGTATCTAATATTTTTGCAAAAATCATTTATGTAGTTTTTCTATATAAATGAAGCAATTTGAGGTTTTCACTTGGTTGATTATTTATTTAATCAATTATTTTGGTAAGCTTCTCGTCTAATAACTATAAATATTGTATATATGGTCTTTATTCCATTTATCGCTCTTGTTACAATATCAGTGGTTAACTCTTTATTGTAAAAAGATGAGACAGTTTATCTAAGTGATAACTTCTCTATAAAGCATGCCCTGTTATTAGTCGTTTGATTAATAACAGGGTTTTTTTATTTGGGCATATAACATTTCGATCTAAATTCCCCTTCTTGTAGAAGGGGTGGATTTTTTCATAAGCGATAGCTTATGAAAAAAGACGGGGTAGTGTCGGCAAGTCGCGGTAAGATCTTTTGAAAAAACATCGTGCCGTGTCTCCCAACACTACCCCGTCGACCTTCGGTCGCCACCCCTTCTACAAAAAGGGGAATTTACATCGAGTGCTTTTATATTTCTCTCACAAAAAGCAGTTATCGGTCAGAATTCCCCTTCTACAAAAGGGGAATTTTGCCCCCAGTTTTGGTTGCAAAAACTACTCCGCCCTTAAGATGCTATAATTTTTTTGGCAATCTCTTCGCTTATTTCTTGTATTTCGGTTAGTTTTTTGCCTTCAACCATAATTCTAATGAGGTTTTCGGTGCCAGATTTTCGCACCAATATTCTGCCTTTATTGCCGAGTTTTTGTTGTTTTAAATGAATAAAATTCTGCACATCTTCTTGCAAAAGCGGGTTTTGTTTGCTAGTTAACGAAATGTTTTTTAATACTTGCGGATTTGGTGTAAAAATATTAGCGAGTTGATGCGATTTTTGTTTGCTACTAACAAGGGCAGAAAGCACCTGCAAGCTTGCCAAAAGACCATCGCCAGTAGTTGAGTAGTCTGATAAAATTAAATGCCCAGATTGTTCGCCGCCAAAATTATAGCCATATTTTTGCATCGCTTCTAACACATATCGATCGCCGATGTTGGTGCGAACTGTGTTGATGCCGATATAGTTTAGATAATCTTCAAGTGCCAAATTTGACATTTGAGTGATAGCAACAGTATCTTGTTTTAGCTTGCCTTCATTATGGAGTTTTTCGGCGATGATGGCAATAAGTTTGTCGCCATCAATTATGTTGCCACAATCGTCAACAATGAGTAGCCGATCGGCATCGCCATCAAGGGCAATACCAATATCTGCCTGCTCTGCCAACACTTTTTCTTGCAAGGCTTGCGGTTTGGTTGAACCACAGTTGTGATTGATGTTAAAACCATCGGGTTGAGTGCCGATTTCAAGCACTTTTGCCCCCAATTCTCTTAACACGGTTGGAGCTATGTTATAAGAGGCTCCGTTGGCACAATCGATAATGATTTTTAAGCCAGATAAACTTTGCTGTCGAGGAAAAGAATTTTTGACAAATTCTATGTATCTGCCTTTGGCATCGTCTATTCTTTTTACCTTGCCTAAAGAACAGGGTGGGGCGAGATAATTGTTGAGATCTTGTAAAATTAGTTGTTCGATTTCTTGCTCGGTTTGATCGTTTAATTTGTTGCCGTTGTGATGAAAAATTTTGATGCCATTATCTTGATAAGGGTTATGAGAGGCGGAAATCATAATGCCAGCATTGGCTCTTAGTGATTTTGTAAGCATTGCCACCGCAGGTGTGGGCACCGGCCCTACCAAAAAAACATCTAAACCAGTGGCAACCAAACCAGAAGTGAGAGCTTGTTCTATCATATATCCAGATAAGCGAGTGTCTTTGCCAATTACCACTCTTGATTTTTGCTGATCGCAGGCAAATTTAATGCCAACCGCCATACCAATTTTTAAAACAATATCAGGAGTGATAGGAAATGTATTGGCGACTCCTCGAATACCATCGGTGCCGAAAAATTTTTTTGTCATATGTTTAGTTGAGGTTTTCAAGATAGCGATTGTTATTTAGTAGGTGCTTTTTTTCTTCTAAAGCAAGATCGTGGTCGATGCTTGGATTTGCTGGATGTATCATAATTTCGATGTTTTGAAATTTGCTTGTTGTTAAGAATTTATTAATCAATTTGGCAGAAATTTTGCCAGTATAAAGAATGCTAAAAAAATAAACTTGCCCAAATTTTTTGGTGTCGTTAAATAAATTTAAAAATTGCAAGATAAGCCATTTAACGAAACCTCCGTCTAGTAAGAAAGATTTTGGATAAGATAATTTTGCGGTATGAAAAATGCTTTCATTGATAATGCGAAGGTGGTTAATTTTATGCTTTACAACCTGCTGCTGCACTAAGCTAAAAATGGCTGGAATGCACTGAATATGTCGATGCCCATCGATATGATTTAACTTGATATGATGTTGTTGGCAAAGATTGATTTGGGCTTGTAATTCTAGCAAAATTTCTTGTTGAAGTTGTTTTTTTCGCAAAATACTTAGCAACAGTAATTTTAAAAAACCATTTTTAAAGCGATTGTTTTTATCGACCAATAGTGATTTTGGCTGATGTTTTGCCGAAGCAAAGCCAGTGGTTAAATTAAAGTGTAAACCTATTTTTAAATTAGGATTTTCTTGAGCAATTTTGACTGCTGAGGCAAAATATTGGCAACCGCAAATTAAACTGGCAGAATGCAATTTTTGTTGTAAAAACATTTGCAAAACAGCATAATTAACCCCCGGACTTAGGCCAAAATCGTCGGCATTGATTCTAACTTGCATTTTTTTTACTAGAAATTATTTTGGCAAAATATAGTGGCCTGCCTTTTGATTCGATATGTATTCTGCCGATATATTCGCCAATGATGGCTAAAATCATAAATTGCAAGCTTGATAAAAAAACAATCAAACAAATAGTTGTGGCATAACCGCTAGCACTTTTGTTAGAAGCAAAGTGTTCGTAAATGGTGTAAAAGCCAAATAAAGCCGAAAAAATTGCACAAATAATGCTGAAAATAATTGAGATTCTTAGTGGTTTAATAGAAAATTGTAAAATAGCATTTATTGCCAACGAAAAAGATTTTGATAAATTATAGTGAGTTTCTCCGCTAAATCTTTTTGGGGCTTCAAAAGTTATTTCGGCATAATTATTGATGCCCAGCCAATTTAGCATACCTCGAAACATTCTAGAATCTTCTCTCATGGCCTTTAAGGCTTCGACATATTTTTTGTTGATTAGGCGAAAATCTGGGGTAGAAGCAGGAATATGGGTTTCGGATAAAAAATTAATGATTTTGTAAAAACATTTTACAATAAAAGAACGAAACCAGCTTTTTTCTTGATTGTTGCTGATTTTGGTAAGCACCACACTGTGGCCCGCTAGCCATTTTTCAATAATTTGAGGCACGATTTCGGGCGGATGTTGCAAATCGGCATCCATAAACAAAACTGCATCGCCTTTGGCATAGTCCATACCGGCGGTCATAGCAATTTCATGGCCAAAATTTCTGGTTAAATTGACTATGGTTACTTTTTCGTCGCTGTTGGCAATGTCGATAAGAATTGGCAAGGTATTGTCGGAGCTACCGTCGTTGATAAAGATAAGTTCATAAGCAACTTGTGGACATTTTTTAAGATTTAATAATAATCTTTGATATAATTCAACAACATTTCCTTGTTCGTTGTAGGCAGAAATAACGATGCTGACCATTTTTTGAGTGGAATCGTTAGATGTTTCTTGTAATAATAAGCTATGTTTCATTGTGTTGATGAAATTTTAATGTTGCAACATTAATGTTTTTTATATACAAAATTTTTGTGTAAAAAGTAAGTTATAATGGTTAAAATCACAATACATAGTAATTGAGCCAAAAATTTATTGCAATGAAAAATATCAACCAAAAGCCACAAAAGCCAAAAATTATTGGCTAGATAAAATAAATAAACCAAGTTCGCTTTACAGTATTCAAAAAGCCAATTATTTTTGGTTTTAAAGACAAAAACTTTAAAACTTAAAAAAGAATTAATTACCGAAAGAAAATGACTAATAGTTAAGATTATTAAATAATGCAAGCGATCTTGCAAGCCAATTTGCAACAAGCAAAATAATAAATAGCCAAAAACAGTGTTATAACCGCCAACAACAAGAAAAAGCAGTTTTTGCTGTTGATTTACCGATAGTTTTTGCCAAAAATTATGAAGAAAATGAAATTTAGATTGAAATAATCTCATATAAACACTTATCTTTTTCTGTTACACATTCGATTTTATTTAGCACTTTTTGCTGATTTAAATTTAGTTTTTCATAATTTCCGCTGTCTATGATTAAAAATTTTAAAGCAAGATCGCTTTGAGAGTAGATAGATAAAATATCTTCTGCTTGTATAGCTTTGATCTTATCTTTGGTGAACCAATAAAGACCAAAAATTTTTTTGGTGTTGTTTAATAACAGGTAGACACGATAATTTTGTTCTCTAGCAATAATAGAAATTGGTTTGGCAAGAAACATTTCGTGATTAATTTTTTTAATTAAAAAATCTGGCTTGATATAAAAAGCAAAAATTAAAATAAGATGAATTGCCAAAGTAAAATAAGCAAGTTTAAGTGCTGACTTTATTAATTTTTTTTCTGCTATGATGATGCTTATCATAATACAAAAGGGCGAAAGAGCATAAATTACATAGGTGCCAATCATATTTCGCATAAAAGTGAGAATAAACATGGGAACTAAAAAAGAAATTAACAAAAAGTTATATTCTTTTTTGAGAAAATTTTTTGCAAAACCAAGGTGCCTTGCCACAACCGGCCAAACTGGCAAGGTAGTGATGATTAAAAAAGCCCAAATTGCTCCAAAAAAAACTTTGTGAGCATTCCCATAGCGATCGCCCTGCCAACCTGGATTGATAAATCGTTGAAAATTTTCTCCTAAAATAAAATATTCTAAAAAACCTGGATAGCCTTTTTCTGCTAAAATAAACCATGGCAAAGATAAGCCAATAAAGATGGTTGCACCAACGATTATCGGAAATTTTTGAAAAAATTCTCGCCATCTTTTGCTAATTAAAAGATAAATAAAAATCGCAAAACCAGGAAAAGCAATACCAACAAAACCTTTTGTTAACATTGCGATTGCCGAGCCAATAAAAAAACAATAGCCATAAAAATTTTTAATTTTATCGCTGTTGATTTGCAACCAAAAAGAGCAAGAAATCATGGTCATACCAAGCAATAAAAAACTTTCGGTCATGACACCGGGCAAGGCATAGCAAATAAGAGTGGCGGAAATGGTTAAGACACTAAATGTTGCCACTTCTTTATTGTAAATGGTTTTGGTTGCTTGAAAAACAAAAAACAAGGTAAGAATTAGTGCCAAAAGATGAGGTAATCTGCCAGCAAATTCGCTAAAATTAAAAAGCTCAAAAGAAACAGCAGAAACCCAAAAAGACAAGGGCGGTTTGCCAAAAAATGGCTCATCTGGCGAAAAAAATGGCATTAAATAGTTGTTGTTAAGTGCCATTCTCATGGCAATTGTAGCATATCGAGCTTCGGAGATCCAATAAAAATCGTAGCAGGCAATTAAAATAAATTTGCTGATAAAAACAAAAAATAACAGCTTAATTATTTTTTGCTGATCGCTGAGCTGTTTATATTCTTCAAACATAATTAATTTGCATTATAAGCAATGCTATGCAGAGCCAGTAAATAGCCAAACTCTTGACACCCAGAAATGCTGGTGTTAACCACCGGACTTACAAAAGAATGGTGGCGAAAACTTTCTCTTTGATAAATATTTGATAAATGCACTTCAACTTTATAGCCAGTAAAAATTTCTAAAGCATCGGCAATGGCAACCGAAGTGTGAGTGTAGCCTGCGGGGTTAATGATGATTGCCTGTGCCTTGGCATTGATGGCTTTGTGTATTTGGTTGATTATTTCGCCTTCGTGGTTAGATTGAAAAAAGTCGAGATCGATATTGAGTTGCTTGGCTAGATCTAAACATTTTTGCTTTATTTTGTCTAGGCTATTTTCGCCATAAATTTTGGTGTTTCGCAAGTGTAATAAATTGAGATTAGGACCGTTGATAACAAAGGTTTTTATCATAATTTTGGGTGGTTTTTATTGATGTTGATGAAAAAAAAGGTGGTAATAAAAATAGAAAAAAAATAAGTGATGCCAATAATTGCCAAAGTAAGCCAAGGCTTGATGATAAGGCCAATAATGATTGACCCAATAATTAACAAAGTGAGCGGAATATTTTTGTTTTTAATAGGAATTTTTTTAATAGAAATGGTTGGCACTTTACTTGCCATAAGGCCAGCAATTAACATAACATAGCAAATTACTAAAATTTGATTGCAATAAAAACCTTCGCCAAATTCAAATAATAAAACCATCGGCAATGTTGATAAAGCTGCTCCGACAGGCGAAGGAATGCCTTTAAAAAAATATTTTTCTAAAATAGGATTTGGTGCTTCTTTAGAATTGTCGACATTAAATCGAGCCAGCCTGATGGAGGTGCAAACGGCAAAAAATAGCACCATCGCCCAATCTAGGCCATAGATTTCGCCATAAGAATTAAGCCAAAAATAAATAATAAAACTAGGAACAATGCCAAAATTAACAAAATCGGCTAGCGAATCGAGTTGGGCACCAAAATCAGAAGTTGAATTGAAAAATCTCGCCAATCTGCCATCAACACCATCAAGCACCCCTGCAATAATAAGAAGGCTTACCGCGATTAAATATTGTTGAGCAAAAGAAAAGCGAATGGCGGTAAGTGCCAAGCAAAGAGCGGTAAGAGTAACGATGTTTGGCAAAAGCCGAAATAGCGGAGAAAAGCTTTTTTTTGTGGTATTTTTGCTTTTTTTCATATCATTTAAAACTTTACTTTCAAAAAAAATATTGATATTCTTTACCTAGGCTATGTTAAGTTGGCTTGTTATGTGAAGTTTTTTAATGCAAAAAACCTATCATAAAGCCATGGCACTACAATGCTAACTACTAACAAATTATATTGCAATTAAAATTTAACTTTATATTTCATGTCTTATCAAAAACTTGCTAATTGTCTTCGTTTTTTAGCTATCGATGCCGTTGAAAAAGCCAATTCTGGGCACCCAGGTATGCCTATGGGTATGGCAGATGTTGCCACCGTTTTGTTTGCCGATGTCTTGAAATTTTATCCTAACCAGCCGAAATGGCCAAACCGCGATCGCTTTGTACTTTCGGCAGGTCACGGCTCGATGTTGCTTTATGCTTTGCTTTATTTGTGCGGTTATTCTGATGTTGCTTTGTCGGATTTGCAAAATTTTCGACAACTTCATAGCAAATGTGCAGGTCACCCCGAGTTTGGCGAACTTGCTGGCATCGAAACCACCACAGGGCCTTTGGGGCAGGGCATTGCCACCGCGGTTGGTATGGCGATTGCTCAAAAAATATTGCAAAATCGATTTGGCGATGTCTTTTCTCACAAAATTTATGCTGTGGTGGGCGACGGCTGTTTGATGGAGGGTGTGGCTTTAGAGGCTCTTTCGTTGGCAGGGCATTTGGGGCTCAATAATTTGGTGGTGCTTTGGGACAACAACTCTATTTCTATCGATGGCAAAACCAGCTTGGCGGTTTCTGAAAATATTCATCTCAAAATGCAGGCGATGGGCTTTTTAACTCACAGTGCTAATGGTCATGATTTTGCCGAAATCAAGCAGGCTTTTGCCAAAACTTCGGCAAGCACTTTGCCAGTTTTTTTAGATTTTAAAACCACCATCGGTTATGGTGCCAACCAAAAAGCGGGCACACAACATGCTCACGGCTCGCCTCTTGGGGCTGTTGAAATAGCGAATGCTCGAAAAAATCTAGATTGGCAGTTTGAACCTTTTGAAATTCCTGCCGATTTGCAACAGCAATGGCAAAAAATTGGGCAAAAAAATGCTGATGATTATCAAAAATGGCAAGAACAATATCAACAATTACCAGAACAAACCAAGCAAGAAATTGATTTTTTACTTCACAAAAAATTTCCTAGCGATTTTTGGCAAAAATTTGCCAATTACCAGCAACAAACCAAGCAAACAGAGCCACAAGCTACTCGCAAATCTTCTTGGCAAGTGCTCGAATTTTTAACCGCTAATTTACCTAATTTGCTGGCGGGTTCTGCCGATTTAACCGAGTCGGTGCTTACCAAAACCGCAGTTAGCAAATCGATTAAACCTACAGATTTTTCGGGCAACTATTTGCACTACGGGGTTAGAGAACATGCCATGGTGGCCATTATGAACGGCTTGGCTTTGCACTCAAATTTTATTCCTTATGCTGGCACTTTTTTGGTTTTTGCCGACTATTGCAAGCCTGCCATTCGGCTTTCTGCTCTCATGAAACAGCAGGTTTTTTATATTTTAACCCACGATTCTATTGGTTTGGGCGAAGATGGCCCAACACATCAGCCAATTGAGCAGTTGGCAATGTTGCGATCTATCCCAAATTTATTGGTGTTTCGCCCTTGCGATTTGGCAGAAACTATTGCCAGCTATGAACTTGCTTTAAAAGCCACCAAAAGTCCTTCTGCTTTTATTTTATCTCGACAAAATTTGCCTGCCATTGCTAAAGCTAATCAAAACTACCAGCAAGGTGCTTATGTGGTGGCTCAAAACAAGGTTGAGTCTGCTAAAAAACAGGTGCTAATTTTTGCTTCTGGCTCAGAAGTGCAAATTGCTATGGCGGTTTTTGAAGCTTTAACTAAGCAAAACATAGCCTGCAAAGTGGTTTCGGTGCTTTGTTTTGAGTTGTTTAAACAACAAAACGAGCAGTATCAGCAAGAAATTTTATTAAGCAAGCAATCACAAGTGCTGCGGGTGGCAATTGAAGCGGGTAGTTCTTTTGGTTGGCATCAATTTATTGGTATCGACGGCATTTTTGTAGGTATCGATAGTTTTGGAGCCTCGGCAAAAGCTTCTGATTTATTTAAACACTTCAAAATTACAGCCGAACATACTTTGCAACAAATTTTGGCAAAATTATAATTTATGAAAATTGTTAATTTAATCAACAAAATCGGCTCTTATGCCATCGGCAATGTTGCCAAACTAGGAGAGATCATAATTTTTGCAGGCAAGGCTTTGTGGCATTGCTTTAAACCGCCCTTTTATCCTGGTTTAATTGCCAAGCAAATTTTGCAAATTGGCTATTTTTCGTTGCCTGTGGTGGGGCTCACTGCTATTTTTTCGGGAGCGGTGCTGGCTTTGCAAAGTTATTCGGGTTTTTCGAGGTTTAATGCCGAAAGCACCATTGCCACTGTGGTTGTGCTTTCTATCACCCGTGAATTAGGGCCAGTGTTGGCGGGGCTGATGGTGGCGGGCAGGGTTTCGGCATCGATAGCCGCCGAAATTGGCACCATGAAAGTAACCGAGCAAATCGATGCTCTTAAAACTCTTTCAACTAATCCGTTTTCTTATTTGATTGTGCCAAGAGTTTTGGCAACCGTCATTATGTTGCCTTTTTTGGTGTTGATTGCCGATATTATTGGGGTTATGGGCGGTTATTTGGTGAGTGTGCATAATTTACATTTTTCGCCTAATGCTTATTTGGCAAACACTTTTAAATATCTCGAGCCGATTGATGTGATTTCTGGCTTGGTAAAAGCGGGGTTTTTTGGCTTTATTATTGCCATTATGGGCTGTTTTTTTGGCTACAACTCAAACCGAGGGGCAGAAGGAGTGGGCTTTGCCACCACTAATGCTGTGGTTTCGGCTTCTATTTTTATTTTGTTGTTTAACTACATCATTACTGGTTGGTTTTTTGCTTAACTTTATTTTTTAGTTTATGATAAACAAAATTGTCATCGAAAATTTTCGTTGTTTTAAAAGATTTCAACTAAGTAGCTTAAAGCAGTTAAACATTATTGTCGGCGACAATAACTCTGGCAAAACTGCCTTGCTAGAAGCGGTTTCTATTGCTTGTAAACCGCACTTAAAACATTTGTTTTGGCTGGTGCAACAACGAATCGAAAACCCCGATTCTATCACCAGTATACAAGAAGAGCTTGATTTTTTGTTTAACTCTTCATCTGGCGAAGAGAAAATAGCAAAAATTGGGGTTGATGATAGTTTTCAATTTATAATTCAAAATAATTATAATATTAAAAGCGAAGAAAATGGTATTACAAGAAAATATTTTGCCATTCATTATGAAAATCAAAAAAATGTGTGTAATTCAGAAATTATTCAAATAGAACATTTAGAAACCAAAGATTTTACCAAGGTAAATAGCCAAATCGGAACATTAGCTTATGAATCATCGGAAAATCAATTTACAATTATAGTGTCTAAAATAGGAGGAGTCATCTTTATTTCTTCGTCTTGTAATTTTCAACAATCATTTAATTCAACATTTGCATATTTATTACGCTATAAAAAAGATATTTGGAAAAAATATCTCAAAAATTTTCTGCAAAAAATCTACCCAGATCTTAATGATATAATTTTTATTGACAGCAGAATTATGGTTGAAACACAAGAAAAAACCCTACCGTTAAGCTATTTGGGCGATGCTTTTAAAAAAGCTTTTTATTTGTTGTTGGCGATTTATTGCTGCGAAGGCGGAGTGTTGCTTATTGATGAGTTTGAAAACGGCATTCACTACGAAAATCAGCAAATTATCTGGGATATGTTGCTTTCGGCTAGTAAAGAATTTAATGTTCAGTTGTTTATCAGCACTCACTCTTACGAAATGCTAGAATATTTGCAAAAAGCCATAGAAAATCAATCGCAAGAAGATAAAACACATTGGCAAGAGCAGTTAAGTTTATATTCGTTACTAAAAATTAATGGTGAGCCAAGTTGTTTTTTGTATAGTTATGCTGGTTTTGAATCTTTTATTGAAAATAACAGAGAATTTAGATAAAATATGCAACAAAACACCGAAAAAGAAATCAAAATAACACTTATTATTGTTGAAGGCAGAAGTGATTTATTATTTTTAAAGTTTTTATTTAAAAATTTTTTAAATATCAATTTGGAAGAAAAATTATTCAATAAAGAAGAATATTTGTATCATGAAGATCAGAAAATTTTTGTTATGCAAATAAAGGGTTTTCAAAAAAAAGAAAAAGTTAGAGACGATATTTTGTTAAATATACAAGATATATTAACAATTTTTCCAAAAAAAAATCTAACTTTTGATCTAAATTTAATTATTGATACCGACGATAATTTAACAACAAAGCAAGACAAAGTTGATGATATATTTCAAGAATTAAAAAAATCTCAACTAAACATTGATAAAACAGAATATTTTTTGTTACCAGGTGCTAAAAAAAATGGACAACTTGAAGATTTAATCTATGAATCTTTATCTACTTTATTAACACCCGATTTTAAGTGTTTTGATAATTTTATAGAATGCATGAATCAGCCTTCTATAAAACCTCTACATAACAAAAATGATAACTTTTTTTCTAAGTTAAAATTAGAATGTTATTTTGCTTTTTTTGCCAATAAAGATAACGATACTTCTTGCGATATAGCAAAAAAATTAAAATTTATAGAAGAAAAATTTACATCAAACAACAAAGAGAAAGTAGGGCAAATTTATTCCGAACTAATCTTGGCAATATCAACATTTATAACCAATGACAAACATTAAAAACAAACCAAAATTAGTAAGTTTATTTTCTGGTGCTGGCGGAATGGATTTAGGTTTTAAGCAGGCAGGATTTGATATTATTTTTGCCAATGATTTTGATAAAGATGCTTGCGAAACATACAAAAAAAATATTGATGATAATATTTTACATTGTGATATATCTATCATAAAAAATGATGATATACCAAAAAATATTGATGTTTTGATTGGCGGTTTTCCTTGTCAAGGCTTTTCAATAGCAAATAAAAACAGAAATATTCACGATTCACGCAACTCGCTTTATAAAGAAATGATAAGATTTATTACAGTTTCAAAACCAAAAATTATTGTGGCAGAAAATGTAAAAGGTATTTTATCGCTAGGTGGAGGTGTTATTTTTCAACAAATCAAAAAAGATTTAGCAAACTTAAATTATAGAGTCGATTATTTTTTAATAAATATGGCACATTATGGCATTCCACAACAAAGAGAAAGAGTAATTATTATAGCAAATAAAATTCAAATTGCCAACACAATGCCAAAACCAACTCACAACAATAAAAATGCAATAACTACACAACAAGCAATTGAAGAGCTTGCTAATATTGATATTACAAATAATGTGATAAATTTAAATGGAAAGAGAATTTACAACCACTATGCCTCAACAAATGTTCATGATAAATTTTGGGGCAGAAAGCATCAGGTAAAACAAGAAGATATCTGCGATTATTTAAAAGACTGGCGTAGAAAAGCACAAATTTCAACAAAAAAAATTGATGAAATATTTGGTTATAAACATACAGCAGGGCATTGGTTTAGAAAAGATAACAATTCAGGAAGTATTCCAAAACCAAGCGATTGGTGGAAACTAAAAGAGATATTAAAATTTGATGATCAATTTGATAAACAGGTGACCGAGCTTGAAGAAAAACAAATTGTATTTGAACAATCGTTGCGAATTACTAATTGGAATAAACCAAGCGATACCATTACCGCAACAAGCCCAGAAATACATATAAATAAACAAAGAAGACTTTCTGTGCGCGAATGTGCGAGAATTCAAACATTTCCTGATGATTTTATTTTTACAGGCAGTTTAAATAGTATGTATAGGCAAATTGGAAATGCAGTTCCTGTAAAATTTGCCAACATTTTAGCAACAGAAATTTTAAAAATGTTATATGGAAAATAATGAATTAATATTTTTAGAAAAATTAGAATACAAATATTTAATGAAATATTACTATTTTCTAAAATTTACACAAGATGAAATATTAAAAGGTCTTGATACTAAAAAAGAGATAAAAGATGATTGGTTTCATAAATGGAATAATATTGAGAATGAGAAAAAAATATCCGATTTTAATACTGGTGCAGAAAGGGTTATTTATGCATTAATTAATTCAAAAGGCATCGGAACCCCAAATTCTTGCCCTGTTGGAAGTGATTTGATGTTTGAAGTGGATGATGCTTTCATTCATATTGATTTAAAAACTGTGCAATCAAGTAATATTGGTGATTTTACAAATAGTATTTTTGTTGGAAATAATCAAATTAGTTATAATTCACCATATATAGTAAACAATCAAGAGCGTCAATTTAATGGTGCAAATTTACCATATTATTATACAAAAAATAATAATAAAAAATATTGCTTAACATATTTTTTAAGCATTTTGCATGATAGCGAAACATTCGAAACATTATGTATCTATATAACCTGTTTTCCTAATGGTTTATTACAACCTGTTTACAAGGGGGATGTTTTTAATGCAGGAAAAAATCCTGATAAAGTAAGGTATAATATTAAAGAGTGCAGAGATTTTAGATTAATAAATAACAAACGAATTTTGTTGGTTTATTTTAACGAAAATATAAAGAGCGATTATAAAAATAAATTAAATTTTTTACACGAATGCTACTCAATGCAAAATCAATTATGAAAAATTAACATATAAATAAATATCCAAACCATGACAAACATTAAAAATATCAGAAATTTTTCTATCGTGGCTCATATCGATCACGGCAAATCAACCTTGTCTGATCGCCTCATTCAAGAGTGCGGAGCCATAGAAGAGCGAGAAATGACATCACAAATTCTTGATTCAATGGATATCGAAAAAGAACGAGGCATTACCATTAAAGCTCAAACCGTGCGATTGCAATATAAAGCCGATAACGGCGAAACCTATATGCTAAACCTAATGGATACTCCTGGGCATGTCGATTTTGGCTACGAGGTAAGCAGGTGCTTGGCGGCTTGTGAAGGCTCAATTTTGGTGGTAGATTCTACTCAAGGAGTTGAGGCTCAAACTTTGGCAAATGTTTATCAAGCAATTGATAATCATCACGAAATTGTGTCAGTGCTAAACAAAATAGATTTACCTGCTTCTGATTGCGAAAGTGTCAAAAAACAAATCGAAGAAGTGATTGGCATCGATGCTTCGGAGGCGATTTTGGTTTCTGCCAAAACTGGAGTGGGAATTCATGAAACTTTGGAGGCTGTGGTTCATCGATTGCCCGCCCCCAAAGGCAATGCTCAGGCCGATTTTAAAGCTTTGCTGATTGACAGTTGGTATGATCAATATCTTGGAGTTATTGTTTTGGTGCGGGTGATTGATGGAGTGCTAAAAAAAGGGCAAAAAATCAAAATGCTGGCCGCCAATGCTGTGTATCAAGTTGATTCTGTGGGTTTTTTTACTCCTAAAAAAATTTTTTGCGAGCAGTTAAATGCAGGCGAGGTTGGTTTTATCAATGCCCAAATCAAACAAGTGGCAGATTGCAAGGTGGGCGACACTATTGTTTATCACAACAACGAAAATGCCAAAGCTTTGCCGGGGTTTAAGCAAAATCAACCTGTGGTTTTTTGTGGAATTTACCCAATTGATGCTTCGGATTTTGAAAAATTTCGCGATGCTTTGGCGAAACTGCATTTAAACGATTCGAGCTTCGAATATGCACCCGAAAGTTCTTCGGCACTTGGCTATGGTTTTCGGTGCGGGTTTTTGGGGCTTTTGCACCTGGAAATTATTCAAGAAAGGCTTGAAAGAGAATTTGACCTCGATTTAATCACCACCGCCCCTTCGGTGGTTTATAAAGTTTATTTGCGAAACAACGAAATCAAAGAAATTCACAGCTCGGTTGAAATGCCCGACCCAGTAAAAATTGAAAAAATGCAAGAACCTTGGATCAAAGCAACCATTATGACTCCCGACACCTATTTAGGTGCGGTGCTTGATTTATGCACTCAAAAGCGAGGAGTGCAAAAAGAACTCACCTATGTTGGCGAAAGAGCGATGCTAATTTATCGCCTACCGCTCAACGAAATTGTTTACGATTTTTATGATCGTCTAAAATCGTGCTCAAAAGGTTATGCTAGTTTTGATTGGCAAATGGACGGCTACGAAGAAAGCCAGCTTGCCAAGCTAAATATTTTGGTAAATGGCGAGTCGGTCGATGCACTATCTTTCATCACTCACAAAAGCAGGGCAGAAAGCCGGGGCAGGGCAATTTGCACCAAGCTAAAAGATCTTATACCAAGGCAGATGTTTGCCATTGCTTTGCAAGCCGCCATTGGTGGGAAAATTGTGGCAAGAGAAACTATATCGGCAATGCGAAAAGATGTTACGGCAAAGTGTTATGGGGGCGATATTTCACGAAAAAGAAAGCTTTTAGACAAGCAAAAAAAGGGCAAGAAAAAAATGCGAGAAATTGGTAATGTAGAAATTCCGCAATCTGCTTTTTTAGCCGCTTTAAAACTTGATGATTAGTTTTTATAAATACTTCTAAATCACCCTCCCCCAAGAAATTTATTTTACGGGAGGGTCGAAATTGCAAAGCAATTTCGGAGGAGGGGTCAGAAAAGCACATCTATTGCCCTAGAATGCGGTATTTATTAGTGAAAATGAAATTATACCATTTCCATAAATAAATATCGCATTCTAGGGCGATAATATTACCTCGATCTAATCGCTCCCCCGCTTTACGGGGGAGCAGAAGCTAGCTTGCTAGCTTCGTGGGGGGTTAAAAAATCATTATGCAAAATCGATGTTGTGATGCAGTCTTCTGACCCCTCCCCGAAACTACTTTGTAGTTTCGACCCTCCCTCAAGGGGAGGGTGATTAGATCGAAGTGCGATATTTATTTATGTAAATGAAATTATAAGCTATATAAATATGGGAAATGGTATAAATTCTACTTCTTGCAGAAGGGGTGGGCCGTGAAAAACGGCCGGGGTATGTCGTTAGCAGTGGTAAGGGTTAAGTTCCCCTTGAATTGTTCTTAGACAATGGACTAAAAATAGAACACAATAAAGATAAACTAATGGTTGTTGCCCCAAGCCAAATCAAGTAAATTAGGGGTTTATGATAGATTCTTACAGCATAACTGTGGTTTTCGTCTTTTGTGCCTAAAACCACAGCCAAATCACCAAGCCAATAATGATAAATGCTGGTTTCGTTTGTGGTTTGGTTTGACACAGGATAATATCTTAATTCTGGTGTTAAGGTGGCTAATTTTTTTTGCTGTTTTGTTAAGTAAAAAATGCCTTGATTGCTTAAAAAGTTTTTACCAACCATATATTGAGTGCTATGAAATTCAAGTTTTAAACCCGCTATTTCTGTGCTTTCACCAATGTTTAGTTGTGTTTCTGCGGTGCTATCAAAATAGGCATTTGCCATAATGCCGGTAAGCAACATCAAAAAGCCAAGATGTGCCATTTTAGCAGATATTTTTTGCTTGGTAAAAATGTTGGTGAGTATGGCCAAAATGAGCGAAAAAACCAACAACCAACTAACTATCAACCAATCTTTTTGCGGTTTAAAATAAAGAACGGCACTAGCGACAAAAACCGCCACTATGATAAAAATGATTTTTTTCTGCTGAAATTGTTGTAAATGTTGCCAGCTTGCCACACTTAACAACAGTAAAAATGGTATTAAACCAACTGCAAAAATATGTTGATAATAGCTAGGCCCGATGGTAATTAGCTCTTGCCACAGGCCATTGGCTAAAATAGGGTAAAGAGTGCCAATAAAAACCACCAATAAAAACAGCAATAACAAATAATTTTGCATCAGCAAGGGTAGAATATAAGATTTTTTATTGCTTTTTTTACCCGCTATTTCGTTAAATTTATAGGCAAAAATTAAAAAGCCAAAAACTCCCACCAGCAAAACCAAAAAAATCATTGCAAAACCTCTCGCCAAATCAACTGCAAAAGAATGAACCGAAGTAAGAACACCAGATCGAGTAAGAAAAATGCCAAGCAAACACAAAATAGCATTAACAATCACTAAAAAAACCAACCATAATTTAAATTTATCTTGTTTTTTAGCAAGCAATAAACAGTGTATGAGCATAATGCAGGCAAGCCAAGGCATCAAAGAAATGTTTTCGACAGGATCCCAAAACCAATAACCTCCCCAACCAAGCTCGCGATATGCCCACCAAGCACCCAAGGCAATGCCAACGGTAAGGCTGGCAAAAGTAAAATATAGCCAAAAATGCAATTGTTTTAGCAATTCTTTATGTAAGTTGTTGCTCATAACTGCCGACATAGTTAAAGAAAAAACTAAAATCGACCCCAAATAGCCACAATAAAGCATTGGCGGGTGCAGTGCCAAGCCGATATCTTGCAATAATGGGTTTAAGCCTAAGCCTGCTTTTGGAACAGGAAAAATCGGCAAAAATGGGTTAGAAGTGGCAAGAGTGTAAAAAGCAAACATAGTGATGATGGTGGTTTGAATGGCGACCGTGTTGATTTTTATTGATAAATCGAGCTTGCTTTTTAGCAAAAAGACAGTGTTGTAAATTAAAAGCACCAAAATTAGCAACAACATCGAGCCTTCGTGGTTGCCCCAAGCTCCTGCAATTTTAAAGATCAGCGGTTTTAGATGATGCGAATTTTGATAAACATTTAGAACCGAGTAGTCAGAAATTACAAAACTATAAATCAGGCACAGCTTGCAACATAAAGCAACTAGCAATAATGCAAAATTTAAGATATAAATTGTTTGCATATTGGTTTTGTTTTTTTTGCCAAAAAAAGCTAAAAAACTTAAACATCCGCCAATGGCAACAATGAAAATTAGCAGACAAAAACCTATTTTAGCAATCATAAACCATTTGTAAATTGCATTGCATAGGCATTATTTGCTGGCAATAAATTGTTTTACTTCTTCTAAATTGTTGTCAAGAACTGTATATTTTTCGGGCAGATCAAACAAATTATGCAAAAAATTAGGCAATTTTGGTTCGGGCATTTTGGCTTGCAAAATCGCATCTGGAAATTTGGCAGGATGTGCTGTTGCCAAAGTAATGACAGGCTCTTTTTTATAGTGCTTACTATTCATAAACTGCAAAGTGGCTTCAAAACCAATGGCGGTGTGCGGATCGAGCACTTCGGAAGTTTGTTGATAGGCTTGCTGAATGGCAGAAATCGTGGTTGCATCAGAAACTTCAAAACCAACAAAATCGGCAGAAATCGTTCTTTGAATTGTTTCGTTTAATTTGAGATGATTGGTTCTTTCAAATTCTTGCATTGCCAAACCAATAGAATTTTCGAGTTTATGAGTTTTTGCCACATCAAAAATCAATCTTTCAAAATTGCTAGCCACCTGAATGTTCATGCTAGGCGAAATGGTTTCGATCATTGGTTGTTTTTTATAATCGTTGTTTTGCAAAAACCGCACCAAAATGTTATTGTTATTGGTGGCGACAATCAGTTTATTGATGTTTAACCCCATTTTTTTTGCTAAATAACCAGCATAAATATCGCCAAAATTGCCGGTTGGCACCGAAAAAGAAACCCCACTGCTGTTTGCCACTCGTAAGCCACTATAAAAATAGTAGACTATTTGAGCCATAATTCGAGCAAAATTAATAGAATTTACGGCAACCATTTTTTTGCCATTTAAAAATTGCTGATTAACAAACATTTTTTTGACAAAATTTTGACAATCATCAAAATTACCTTGCAAAGCGATATTAAAAACATTGTCGGCGATAACGGTGGTCATTTGTTTTCGTTGCACTGCCGAAACTTTTTGATGAGGATGTAAAATAAAAATTGTGGCACTTTCGCACATTTTGCAACCCTGAATGGCGGCCGAACCAGTGTCGCCAGAAGTTGCTCCGACAATCACTATTTTTTCTTTTTTTAAAGATAATAAATGTTCAAGTAAATTTCCTAAAAATTGCAAAGCAAAATCTTTAAAAGCCAGTGTTGGCCCATGAAACAATTCGAGTAAATAATGATTGCTAGCCAGCTGTTTTAGTGGGGCAATTGCTTGATGATTAAAGTTTTCATAAGATTTGGCGATAATTTTTTTATAAACATCTTCGCTAATGCTTTCTGAAACAAAATTATAAGTTACCTCAAAAAATAATTCTTGGTAGTTCATTTTTGCCATTTCGGAGAGCTTTTTTTGGTCAAACAATGGTAAAAATTCTGGCACATACAGACCGCCATCTGGTGCTAGCCCTTGTAAAATCACATCGGTAAAAGATAAGGCGGGAGAAGATAAACGAGTTGAGATAAATTTCATAAAAAAAATTTTATTGGCAAGCCAAACACTCTTCGTATTTGTCTTCTTGCTGGTTGTTAAGATTAATTTCGTTTTGTTCAACTTTGTGTGAAACTTTGTCTGCTCTTTGAATTGAGGTTGAGCGACAATAATAAAGGCTTTTTAGGCCTTTTTGCCAAGCTCGAAAATGCATTTCGTGCAGATATTTTTTCGAAACATTGCCAGGTAAAAATAAATTGATACTTTGCGCTTGGCAAACATACTCTTGTCTCTCGGCCGCTAAATCGATAATCCATCGCTGATCGATTTCTTGAGCGGTTTTAAAGACCATTTTTTCGTGATCGTCTAAAAAATTAAGATGTTGCACCGAGCCTTCGTTGGTGGTGATTGATGACCAAATATCTTCGGTGTTTTTACCTTTGCTTTCAAGTAGTTTAACTAAATTTTTATTTCGCACATTAAAAGAGCCTGTAAGGGTTTTTTGGGTAAAAGAATTTGCCACAAAAGGCTCAACTCCAGGTGAAGAATTGTTGGCGATGATAGAAATTGAAGCGGTGGGGGCGATGGCGATTTTATTAGAAAATCTCTCATTAAAACCAGCTTCTAGGGCATCGGGACAGGCACCTTTTTGTTTGGCTAATTCTTGCGAGGCTAAATCGACTTCTTGTTTAATTTTTTGAAAGATTTTTTTGTTCCACACCTTGCTCATAGCCGATTCGATTGGCACATTTTTGCTTTGTAAAAAAGAATGAAAGCCCATCACTCCAAGCCCGATACTTCTTTCTCGCATAGCAGAATATTTGGCTTTTGCCATAGAATCAGGAGCGGTGTTGATGAAATCTTGCAAGACATTATCTAAAAATGCAACGACATCAAAAACAAATTGAGAGTTATCTTTCCAGGCATCGTAATATTCGAGATTTAAAGAAGACAAACAACACACTGCTGTTCGGTCGTTGCCGAGATGATCGATGCCGGTCGGCAAAGTGATTTCTGAGCATAAATTAGAAGTTTTTACTGTGAGATTGAGTTTTTTATGATGGGCGGGAATGGCTTTATTGACGGCATCGATAAACAAAATATATGGTTCGCCAGTTTCGATTCTGGTGGTAAGAAGTTTCACCCACAATTCTCGGGCTTTTACGGTTTCTAAAACCTTGTGAGTGTAGGGGCTTTTTAGATGAAAATCTTCGTTTTTTTCGACGGCTTTCATAAACTCATCGGTAATCACCACACCATGATGCAAATTAAGAGATCGGCGGTTTTGATCGCCACCAATTGGCCTTCTGATATCGATAAATTCGTTGATTTCGGGGTGGTGAATAGGCAAATAAACTGCGGCAGAGCCTCTTCTTAGGCTACCTTGCGAAATGGCTAAGGTTTGAGAATCCATCACTTTAATAAACGGCACAATGCCCGAAGTTTTGCCGTTGCCTCGAACTATTTCGCCGATAGATCGTACATTGCCCCAATAACTACCAATGCCACCGCCTTTTGAAGCTAGCCAAACATTTTCGTTCCATAAATTAACAATGCCTTCTAAAGAATCGGAGCACTCGTTTAAAAAACAAGAGATGGGCAAGCCTCTTTGAGTGCCGCCGTTGCTTAACACTGGGGTGGCGGGCATAAACCACAAATCGGAGATGTATTGATATAAACGATTGGCATGGGCAGAATCGTTGGCATAAGCACTGGCAACTCTGGCAAATAGTTGCTGAAAGTTTTCTTCTGGCAATAGGTAGCGATCTTTTAAAATTGCTTTGCCAAAACTACTGAGATTTTGATCTTTTTGCAGATCTAAATTGATGCTAAACATTGTTAAAGAAAATAAAAATGAAAAAATATTGATTAGTAAATTTTAGTGCCTATTTTCAATTTTGCAATAACTTTTAAACCAGCAACTTTCAGATAATTAAAATAACTTTTCAGATAATTAAAATAACTGGTTTTTAAACACTTGCAAATAATGAAAAGTCATTTAAAATTTTACTACTTATACCATTTCCATTATCAATAGATGGAGGTGAAAATATTGCTCGAAAGAGTTGAGTAAATTAATATTGTAAGTAAAAAAAGCATCGAAGAGAAAACAAAATTTATCAAATTTTTTAAAAACTTTGGCTCTAGACAATTTTAGAGAGGATTTTCTCTAATTATTTTCAACAAAATTTTATATAAATTTTGTTTTTTCGTTATTAAATCTAAACTCACTTTCTTTATAAGTGCAAGATAAACTTAAGGGCAAGATAAACTTATCATCGTTTAATCCATTAAATTTTGCCAATATTTTCTTTGCCAAAATATAAGCTGGCTCCAAAAATATTCTATGCCATTGACATGATTTTTACCATAGATAATCTTTTGGCGAATTCATTTTTTGCCAAAAGATTTTATTTAAAACTCTATGGTGGAGTATAGCCATTTAATATTAAAACCACCATATAAGCTAGCTTAAACTTTACTTAAATTTTACTTAAATTATTCGGGGCAACCATCTGTATTAATAATTGACCATTCTAAAATTTTACCCCAAAAATTAATTTTACTAATTGGCATTAATTGTTCTTTAGTGCAGTTTCTTTACTATCTCGATCGTAAACTCTTCCATCTCGTTTTAATAGTCTAAAAACAGGTGTTTTTCAATAAATAAATACTGCATTCTAACGAAATATTATATTTAAGTCGTGCTATCGCAACGACACTATTATATTCAGTCGTGCTATCGCAACGACACTATTATATTCAGTCGTGCTATCGCAACGAAAATATTATATTCAGTCGTGCTATCGCAACGAAAATATTATATTCAGTCGTGCTATCGCAACGAAAATATTATATTCAGTCGTGCTATCGCAACGACAGGTTTTTAACCAAAAAGATGAAGTTAGAATGCAGTATTTATTTGTGGAATTGTTATTACTACCCGAAAGAATCTTACAAAATCCTAAAGTTATTATTAGGAACAAGGGTTGTGATCGGGAGATTAAATATGTAGTGGAGTAAGCGCTATCGCGGTCACCTCTTCTACAAAAAGTGGAATTGAATCGAAGTGCGGTTTTAATAACTTGATCGTAAAATCAGCAAAAGACAAATTATTAAAATCAATAGTTCGTGATGCAAAAAAAATGGGTCAAGCACTGCGATTTGTTTGGTGTTGAGAAGCGATGAATAAGAAGTATTTTTAAGAGATAAATTTTCTTTTAAATAAAATTTTTGCACTGCTAAATGTGTGCTGTGAGAGTTTTTTAGCAAGGGATTTTCTTTAATTTGTGCTAAATATTGCTGTTTATTATGAGCGATATTTTGCTTGATTTGTGTTGAAAAAGAAATAAATAACAGCAAAATCGCCAATAGAGCGGTTAAAATTAAAGCACCGCTTGCAAGAAAAATAACATAAGAATTTTTGCTATTATGTAAATAATTAATAATTTTGGTGTTAGAAAATTTTGGTAAAAATAAAATGCTGGCAAAACAAGGCAATAAAAATAGTGCTAAATGCAAAAGATTGCCATTATTTTTAGAATAAAAAAATAATAAAAAAAAGATTAACAACCAAGATGACAGTAAAAAAAGAAGGCTTTCGACAGAATTTTTGCCAAAATTTTTATGATAGGCAAGGATATTTAAAATAAAAAAGCTAAAAACAATAGCTAAATCAAAAATAAAAGCCATTATTTTTTCTTGGTTGTTTTTTTACTATTAAAAGTTTTTTTTGGCGGTTTTTCTTGGTCAAGAGCAATTAGATCGATTGCCCGATTCAAGCCGATTTCTAAAATATTATCTTCTTTGACCGAAATAAATTTTTTGTTGTGCAACAAATATGGGCCATAAGGACCAATATTGGCAATAATTTTTTCTTTTGTTTGTGGATAAATGCCAATTTCTCTTGGTAAAGAAAGCAATGAAACCGCTTTTTCTAGGGTTATGCTATCTGGTTGTAAATTTTTTGGCAACGACACTCGTTTTGGCTTGGTTTTTTTGTTGTTTTTGCTATTTTGAGATTCTGAGTTAGAATTTTCTAGTTCTAAATAAAATCCATAAGGCCCGCTTTTTAGTAAAATATTCAGTTTTGTGGCAGGATCTTCGCCTAAACATTTGGTTTCGGCTATGTTTGTTTGATTAGCTTCGGCATCTCCACCGCTAAACATTGGTTTGATATGCTTGCATTCTGGATAGTTTGAACAGCCAATAAAAGCCCCAAATTTGCCGATTTTTAAATTTAATTCGCCAGTTTGACAACTTGGACATTTATTGAGAATTTGGCCAGTTTTGGCATCTTTTTTAAAAATATATTCGCTGAATTTATTTTTAAGAGTTTCGATGACTTCAATAAAAGGCTTGGCTTGAACTTGTTCTATGTTTTGAAAAAAAGTGAGCCAAAAATGTTGTAAAAAATTTTTCCAGTTTAATTTGCCGTTAGAAATGTTATCGAGCTCGTCTTCTAGGTTGGCGGTGTAATCGAATTCTACATATTTGCTAAAAAATTCTTTTAAAAAAGTGGTGACAATTCTGCCTCTTTCTTCTGGAAAAAATCTCTTTTTTTCTAAAACAACATAGCCGCGATCTTGCAAAACCGAAATAATCGAAGCATAGGTAGAAGGCCTGCCAATGCCAAGTTCTTCCATTTTTTTTACCAAACTCGCTTCAGAATATCTTGGAGGAGGCTCTGTAAAATGCTGTTTGGTATTAATGTTTAGTAAATCTAATTGTTGGTTTGGCTGCATTATTGGCAAAGGTTGCTTTTCTTCTTCTTCGTTTTGGTTGTCGTCTTGATCTTCTTTGTAGACTTTATAAAAACCATCAAATTGCAACACCGAACCAACTGCTCTTGCCTTGGCAAAATCTGGTTGAGTAATAATTTCAACCACAACTTGATCAAAAACCGCTTCAGACATTTGTGAAGCGATGGTTCGTTTCCAGACTAGGTTATAAAGAGCAAAAAAATCATTTTCTAAGAAATTTTTGACTTTTTCTGGTTCAAAATTAAAGTCGGTCGGGCGAATTGCTTCGTGGGCTTCTTGGGCATTTTTTACTTTACTTTTAAAAACATTGGCAGTTTTTGGAATGTAATTGGGTCCATAATTGTTTTGCACAACTTCACGAATTTGGTTTATTGCTTCGTTAATAATGTGGATAGAATCGGTTCTCATATAGGTGATTAAGCCTAAAGAGTTGCCGTTAATTTCGATGCCTTCGTAGAGTTTTTGAGCAATCAACATAGTTTTGCTGGCAGAAAAGCCAAGTTTTCTGGCCGCTTCTTGTTGCAAAGAAGAGGTGGTAAATGGCGGATATGGTTTTCGTTTGCTTTGTTTTTTTTCGATTTTACTTACTGCATATTGCTTGTTTTGCAGGTTTTGTGATATTTCTTGAGCTTGATTTTGGTTATTTAGTGAGAATTTTTCTAGTTTTTTGCCTTGATATTCAACTAAATTAGCCAAAAAATCTTGTTTATTTTCTGTGCTTAAATGCAAGTTAATGCTCCAATATTCTATAGTTTGGAAGACTTCTATTTCTTGTTCTCTATCGCAAATAATTCGTAAAGCAACCGATTGCACTCTGCCTGCCGATTTGCTACCAGGTAGTTTTCGCCACAAAACTGGTGATAAATTAAAACCAACTAAATAATCAAGAGCTCTTCGGGCTTGTTGAGCATTAACCAAATCTAGATTGATTTCTCGAGGATTTTTGATGGCTTCTAAAACTGAATTTTTAGTGATGGCATTAAAAACAACTCTTTCGATTAAAGTTTTGCTGTTGATAGCTTTTTTTTGTTTTAATACTTCTAAAATATGCCAAGCGATTGATTCTCCTTCGCGATCTGGATCGGGAGCGAGAATGATTTTTTCAACCTCTTTTGCTTTACTTACAATGTTTTGCACATGTTTGGTAGATTTGGCAGAAACTTGATAATGCATCAAAAAATCTTGCTTCGGATCAACAGAGCCATCTTTGCTTGGTAAATCGCGGATATGACCAAAAGAGGCAACAACTTGGTAGTTTGGCCCTAAATATTTGGCGATGGTTTTTGCTTTGGCGGGAGATTCAACAATAAGTAGGTTTTTCATAGTTGGGTGAGGTGATTAATTAAACATTTCTGCGAACAATTCTGCCCTTATTAAGATCATAAGTGGTCATTTCTACCTCTACTTTATCGCCTTTCAGAATTCTGATTTTGTTTTTTCGTATTTTGCCAGAAGCATGGGCTATAATGTGATGACCGTTTTCAAGTTCAACTCGAAAAATGGTGTTTGGCAAAACTTCGGTAATGATGCCGTTCATAGTGAGAAGATCTTCTTTTGACATAGTTGATTGAAATTTGGTATTAATTTATCTAAAAAATTTACTTAAATATTAAATGTTGATTTTGATAATGCAATTACATTTTGTAAAGATTTATTTTTCCTCTTCTTTTAATTTTTAAATTTGGGATGCAACAGTGCCTAAAACTAAAATATTTTGGCAAAAAAAGCGATTTGTATAAATGATTTAGTATTTTTTTCTCAAAATAATACAAAAATAATACAACTAATAAAAAAATATTTGCATCTTAAATTTTATCTTACAAAATTAGCCCTTATCTAACAACTAAAAATATTTTTTTATCTATGATAAACAAACCTCTTAACAAAAATTTTAAAAAAGCCTTTTCTTTAATTGAGCTGTCGGTAGTGGTGCTAATTATTGGCATTTTAATTGCAGGTATTAC